>JAEEGJ010001939.1_pt1 | contig 253532 bp, 216 predicted proteins | sample 8958761 | NCBI WGS metagenome assembly JAEEGJ01 (sample SAMN16246546, study PRJNA631951) | gut metagenome | biome: gut microbiome; feature: rumen; material: RS-attached | host: Bos | place: Iran: Karaj | collected 2018-10 | reverse complement strand
AACTGTGTCTCGCTGCCGGAATAGTAGTCAGCATCACTGGCTGCCGACACCCACTTGGGCTTGTTGCCGTTCTCGTACCATGTGTACTTGTAGTTGGGAGTTGCGCTCTCGTCGATGTTCTTTATGAAACGGAACGGTTGTCCCTGAGTGAAGTACACAAGATTGCGGTAATGATCAGTTTCCTGAGTAGCTGTAAGGCGGATACGAGGATCGGATGTTGACGGGTTACTGATGTTCCACGAACCACCCATACCCTCAGTGGCCGACACTCCAGGTCCAACGAGGTAAAGCGAAGTATGGAATTCCAGTCGGTAGGTGTAGGTAGTGGCATTGAAGCGGAAGGTATAGCTCGTGTAGTCGTTGCTCGTTTCCGGGTTGAGCGACTGGTCGCCTACAGTGCCGCTCATACCAGCACCGGCTGTAGTAAGTCCGCCTATCAAAGCACGACCGTCGAGCGTATTGCCCAATGAGATAAGCGGACGGTACACCTTGTACCATGAGGTGTTGCTGCCTGGGTTTATGTCGAGATAGAGGTTTCCCCAGCCATTCGCAGGCTTGTCTACCTTAATCTCATATACGATACTGTCGCAGGGGTTCTGCAGGGTTTCATATTTTGTGCTGCCCACATACCAGTATTGAGTCATTTTTCTTGGGCCGTATTGATTTTCAGGGTACTTAGTATCCCCCGGATTGCATACATACTCTGTCTCAGTAGCAGACTTGAAGTTACCAAGCAAGTAGCAGTCGCCGGTTGTCACCGGTGAGTCGTTGTGGGCATAGTTGAAGTAAACGTTGCCCTGTCTTTCATTCGATGAAGTCTTGGCATTAAGTATAAAGGTGTATGACTTTACATTAGTCAGATAGTCAGATTCAGTTGTCTTGGTGCTGTTAGCACCTTTGTTGAAGGCAAACTTATTTGTGTTATTTGTGTTAGTTGCGGCATATACCTTGCAGTTATTGAAGTTGCGGTAGCCAATGTTGCCGTCATGCCCCTCAGAATTGCCGATATTCAGTGAAGTGTTACTTTCTGATGGCATCGGGTCGTCGGTAGACGGACGGAACCACACTTCATCGTCGTCGCGGGCTATATACCATTCTATTTTTTCGCCATCGTTAATAGCCGTGCCGTCGTAGCGGCGCAGGTCGTCGTTCTTTATGGTGAAGGTGAAGTACTTGTCTGAAATCTTACCGTCACCATAATTTCCAGAACGGTTGCGCAGGGCTGTAAGCTTGAAGTAAGGCAACTTCTGGTTGTTCGTAACCTGCGGCGACACCCAGTAGTAGTCGTGGCCTACCTCAAAATCGTCTGCCTTTGCATGATAAGGCATTGCCAGCAGTGTCGCCAGCAACCCAAGATAAATTAATAGTCTTTTCATTGCATTTTTTTTAATTATAATTTTTGTTTACAGTTTATCCTAATTTGTGAGTATGATTGCAGCACTCGCTGCATACTGTTTCTTCGACAACAAGCCGCAGCCACTGAAGGGATATTGCATTGAAAATACAAAACAACTCATGTTGTTTTAGAATATCTTATCCCGAACTGGGGTAATATCTTATCCCGAACTGGGGTATTATATCTTTTTTTATATTCGGTGGGGGCTGTGAGGGAGAGGCCGTTTCGGTGTTGCCTCTCCTCGTCGCCACCAAATAGTCTATAGATTACTTATTCTTCCCAGAGGTTGTAGCGGCGGTAGCCCAAGGCGTTGTCCTCGCTCTCGTCTTCCATGAAGTCAGTGCCGCGGGCTCCCACGCCGCCGTCATCGCTCTGGCCAGAGTTGTTAACGCCACCAGAGATATCCATTATTGGTTCTTCTATGCTGGCAAAGACCTCAGTAGTTGGTTTGATATATTTGCGTTTCATGTAATTACTGTTTTATTGAATTCATTATTTGGTTAAGTAGGCTTAGCCGTCTTAATCGTTTACTATAACTTTCTTGCCATTGTAGATGTAGATGCCACGTTGCGTTGGCTTGGGTGTACGCACGCCCTGCAGGGTGTACCAGCCTTGGGATGCAACACTGTTGCCTTTGGCGGTAGTTATATCCGAAATACCGGTTATGACATTGTCATCGCTTTCGTCGAACAGCAGCATGAACGCTGGTGCAGAAGCTGCAGAAGCAGACGGCAAGTCGTAGGCTGTTCCGACGCCCATTTTCACCGCGTCGCTCTTCAGTATGCGCAGGAAGGCGCTGTTGGGGTAGGTGTTGCCCACGCCCGTCGTAATCCAGAAGCCCAGACCGAAGTCGTTGTTGTCGCCAGAGTAGTTGGATATTACCTTGTTCAGTCGGTAGAAGCCGAAGAGGTAGTTGGCATAATCCGTGTTGTCTTCGGTTACAAAGCGCTGCAGGTTGGTAGCGTCGTAGAGCGGTGTAAGTTTGCTTTCGCCGTTGTATGTCGCTGCAGGATCATCGGCAGGAGTCATATCCATCCATGCCGTGTTGTATGACGTGCCCGACAGTGCCTCCTTGTATACTATACCGCCGCTGAACGAGCTCTTGGTCTCCGTGCTGGCGAGAATCACTCCCGTCTTGGCAGGGATGTAGTCACCAGTCTGCTTGGTCAGGACAGCAGTTGCCTGACCATTCTGGTCGATGCTGAAGTTTGTCACCACAAACACGTCGATGTCGGCGGGCTTGGTCCATGCTATATGGTCGCTCCATACACGGAAGAAATTGTAGTCGCCACGGTAGAGGATATTGCGCTCTTCCTCTATCCCGCCATTGCTATATTTTACGTCCTTGAAGTCGCGAAGGTCTATCTGCCTTTCTATGGTGTAATAAGGAGTGCCGCCGCTGTTCTCGTAGAAGTTGACGTAGTACCAGCCCGTGGGCAGGTCGAAGGTTACGCTATTGCCATCCGGTTCGGTGCTGCTACTGCTGCCATTGCTCTGGAAGGTGAGGACGTTCTTGTACTGCGTCTCGTTGCCCGGAGTGTACTCGCTGTCCGTTGTGGCAGAGCTGAACTTAGGTGCGTTTCCGTTCTCATGCCATGTGGTCTGGTAGGTGGGCGATGCCTCATCGGTGTTCTGGATGAAACGAAACTGTTGGCCTTCAGTGAAATAGACGCGGTTGCGGTAGTGGCCTACCTCCTGCGTGGCGTTCAGGCGAATACGGGGATCCTTGCTGCTGACATTACGAAGGTCCCATGAGCCTTCACCCTCAGACGAGGACACTCCCGGCCCGACGAGATACAGCGAGGTGTGGAACGTTATGCGATAGGTCATCGTCGTAGCGTTGAAGCGGAACTCATAGCTGGTATACTTGTCGGTTGTCTCAGGGTTGAGCGACTGGTCGCCTTTGTTATCATTACCACCTTGTCCTGCCGTGGTCAGTCCGCCCACGAGAGCGCGACCGTCAAGGCCGTTATACAGGTTGATAAGCGGACGGAATACGTTCTCCCATTTGGTGTTGCCCTTTAGGTTCACGTCGAGATAGAGGTTACCCCAGCCGTTGTCAGGTTTGTTGACGGTAGTTACATAAACCACGCTGTCACACTGTGCCGTATATTCTTCAGACTCTACACCGTTTGTGTAATATTTTGCCGTCAGCGGGTGGGTCACGTCAGAGATGCTAATATTCTCTGTTTCCAAAGCCGACATAAAGTTTCCAATAAGGTAGAACTCGCTGTTAGTGCTTGGGTTGGCATATCCTGTATTCACATAGTTGAAGAAGATATGGCCCTTGTCGGCGTTCATGTTGAACGTAACCGACTTGTGGTCTCCCTTGCGGAAGGCAAACGAGCCCGTCCGCGTGGCATCGGTAGTCTTGTAGGCGTCAGCACCGGCATAGCTGGCACCGTTCCAATAGTTCTTGTATTTAACGTAGTTGTCCAAATCGCCTGAACCGGAATAGTTGGCACCGTATGACGCAGGCGTGTTATCATAGTCCAGTTCCTTTACTGGGCGGTAGAACACTTCATTGTCGTCGCGAACGATATACCATTGAATAGTCGTTCCGTTAGCTATAGGGTTGCCGTTATAGTCGCGGAAGTCGTCGTCCTTCATTGTGAATGTGAAGTACTTGGTGCTAATCTTTCCATCGCCATAGTCGCCTGAACGGTTACGGCTGGCCACCATCTTGAAGTAGGGAAGCTTCTGACCGTTCGTCACCTGGGGTGACACCCAGTAGTAGTCGTGTGGAGTGATTTCGGGGGCAGTTTCTGTCACACTGATAGTACCGCCATCTCTGCTGCTGGAGACATACTTGATTGTATATTCTGCAGTTTTGCTAACCCCTGTAATGTAGAAAGATTTAGCGTTGTTGCTTGTCAACCCTGTTCCTCCTCCGTTTATAGTAAGTTCAACGTCGTTTGAGTTGTCAGGCCCAAGCTGCAAGTCCTGCGTTCCGTTAGTAACTCTGATAATCTTGAAGTAAGCTTTTCCATCTTCGTTTGGGTCAAGCTGAGCTCCAGTGAAAGTCTTGGTCCATGACGGCTGGTCACTGGCATTGCTGGTGTCGCCAAATTTGTAGGTGTTTGTCTTTGCATCGCCCGAATTCCACTTGTTAATATCACCATACAGATAGTAGGCCCATGTTTCTGCCTTTGCATGATAAGGCATTGCCAGCAGTGTCGCCAGCAACCCAAGATAAATTAATAGTCTTTTCATAGCTTTTTTTTAATTATAATTTTTGTTTACAGTTTATCCTAATTTGTGAGTATGATTACAGCACTCGCTGCATACTGTTTCTTCGACAACAAGCCGCATCCACTGAAGGGATATTGCATTGAAAATACAAAACAACTCATGTTGTTTTTAGAATATCTTATCCCGAACTGGGGTAATAAATAATGCTTCATTAGTTGAATAAATAATAGTTGAATTAATAATATTAGTTGAATTTATAATTATGTTCTTATATGCCATTTATGCTTGCGACGGTGCAAAATTACTGAAAGTACATGAACTTCAAAGGAAAATCAAATAATTGACACTATTTTTGCTGTGCAAACGTTTACGCAGAATTTGAATTTTTTAACTGGTTCTCCGGCTTAAAAAAACTTAGCTTGTGTGGCGTTCGCCACAAGGTTGTGCGGAATCGCTATAGCTGCACTGCGGATATTTTCCGTTGATGATGGTTGGAGGACTTCACAGGTTCCTAAGGCCAACATCATAGCCCAAAGCATAACGATCTTTGACTTTATAAAAGCAGTCTGTAACAATGATTATGCGCCATTGAGAGCAATTCAGTATAACGGTTCGCAACTCTTGAACGACGGAGATATTGCTGCTATTTTTCAGACTCTACGTCAGGATTTTCAATATGAAAGTCTGGAGTGTTTAAGATTCGATGATTTACCCCAGATTATTGTCACAAAATATGTAGATACTGGAGGAGTAAGGAAACCTATTATTAGGCGCATATCCCATCTTTCATTGGGGCAACAACAGTCTGTTTTGCTAGGTATTTTACTTCTTTCAGATTCAACAAAACCATTATTGATAGATCAACCAGAAGATAATCTTGATAGCGAGTTTATTTATAAGACAATAGTAAAGACTCTCCGAAAGATAAAGGAGCAACGGCAGGTTATTATTGTTACACATAATCCTAATATTGCTGTGCTTGGAGATGCAGAGCTGATAATTCCGTTAAAAAGCACAAATAACAAAGCTATGATTATTTCCTCTGGGTCTATTGACAATTCTGACACAGTAAAACTTTGCTGTCAAATATTGGAAGGAGGCGAGTCTGCATTTAAACAAAGACAGGAGATATATGGATTTTAATGTGGCAATATTTCTTAATTCAATCTAAAAAGACTACTTATGCGGTCCTAAGTTCAAGATAGAAGTGCAATTTTTCTTTCCTTGCGGTCTTTTCGCCTGTGATTATTTGGCGATTTGCGGGAAATGATGTAAATTTGTGGCTGAAACTAAATCAATAACCAATTATGAAAAAAATGAGGAAATTTGTCTTTGTACTGTTAGGCGTGCTGATTCCCACGCTGACTGCTAACTGTAGTAATAAGAAAAACGTGGAAAAGGCGGAGACCGCCGAAACTGCTGAGGTGAGCGAGACGAACGAAAGCGTGATCAAGGTGAGCATGCCGCCATTCAAGAAATTCGTGGAGGTGAGCGTGGAGGAATCGGCACTCTACAAGGAGACCGACACTAAAAGCCCGACCTTGGTGAGCTGGAGCGAGTCAGACTGTGAGAGTGACTTCTGTGAGATGATTTACCAGTGGTCTGACCAGCCCGGGAAAGAGGGGTTCGAACTGGATACGGATATCAGAGTAGGAGAGGGGACGTTTTACCCCGTTTTGGGCGAGGAGAAAGACTTCTACAAGGTGGGCACGCTGAAAAGATGGTGCGTGATAGAAAGTGCCTACATTCCCAAAAGCGAGGTGAAAACGGTTGAGACGGCCCCCATCAAGGCTGATGAACTGGAGAAGAACAAGGAATGGTTCTATCACAGATATCGCGTGCTGAGGGATGGAAAGTATAAGGGCGTGGTGCTTTGCGACGAGCTTGACGAACTCTCTGGCGAGAGGCTGAGCGTGGGCGTATTGGTTGACGGTGTCCTTCTCACTCCCGTAGTTTACGAGATTGATACCTATCTGAACACTGAACAGCAGGAAAGCATCTACATCCGTGAGGAAGAGGGCACGTTCAACCTCAGTTTCAACAAGAGCATGGTTGCTGCCGGCGAAGATGAATACGACCCGCGGCTCGACCTGAACAAACTCAGCGACAAGCAGATTGCTGAGATTGTGGAAACGGTCATCAAGAAGAAGCCTGAGTTGGTGAACTGCATGTATCTGTTCCCGTCTGTGGGCACTGATAACTTCTATTACATGACAAAGTAAATATAAGGAAACTTGTTTAATCAATCTTTTGGCTGGGGCTTTGCCTTCGAAGGTTATCGTTAGCGTTATCGTTATCGTTAGTCTGCTCCAAGTTTTTTCAGCCTTCTTTTGGGTTCTGGAGCATCGGGATAGAGCTCGAGGGCTTTGCGGTAGTTGTTGATGGCAGCCTCGCGCATGTCTTCTTGCTCACACTCCTTGCCTAAAAGGGTGTATTCTGCGGCCAGACGCTTGAGGAAATCCTCGCGCTGCTTCTTCTCATCATGCAGACGCTTGATTTCTTCACGCTGCTGGTTGATGATGTTCAGCTTGCGGCGGATGAGACGCTTCACATGGGGCTTCTCGATGTCGTAGCGGCTGTGGATGGCCAGGAAGAAGTTGTTGAGGAATGCATCCATGTCGCCACGGTTGAAGGCGCTGACGGCATCATGGTATTCCTTGTCGGCCTTGCTCTCGGTGAGGGCTGCATGGATGATGTTGCGGTCGTTGTAGTGGCGGGCAAAGTTGATGACTTCGGGTTTCACGAACACATCCTCGCGGCGGATGGGCTGTCCGAGGGTGATGCCTTCCAGGGAACGGCAGCGTGAGAGGGCCACATAGGTCTGGCCGCCTGCAAATACGCCTCCGGTGAAATCAATCTTCACGCGATTGAAGGTAAGGCCTTGGCTCTTATGGACGGTGATGGCCCATGCCAGACGGATGGGGAACTGGATATAGGCACCGATTTCTTCCTCTTCTATCTTCTGCTCTTTCTCGTTGAAGGTGTAGCGCACGTTGGCCCAGCGGGCTCGCTCCACTTCGTATTCATGTCCTTCCTCGGTGATTATCCAGATGACGCCTTCTTCCTCGTCGATGGCTTCCACGATGCCAAGCGTGCCGTTTACCCAGCGGTGGTCCATGTCGTTTTTGATGAAAATGACATGGGCTCCGGGCTTGATGTAGAGTTCCTTGGGGGTGGGGAGGCTACTCTCGGGGAAATCATCCGTGATGGTGCCTTCAAACATGGTGGGCTCACCGGGAAGTGATTCCAGCTCACGTTCGTTGATGTAGTCTACGGTGTCGCGACGAGTGCTGAGGGTGATTTGGAGCCCTTCCCCAGTCCCTTCCGAGGGGAGGGGAGTCTTATCTACACGGGCGTTGAGCATCTGGAGGTCTGGGACGGAGACCTGGCTGGTGCGGATGTGGTCGAGGATGTTAATGAAGAGAGGATCGCTCTGACGATATACCTTTGTCAGTTCGATGCTGACCAATTGGAACTCGCTGAACACCTTGGCATCGAAGAAAAAGGAACTGGGGTAGAAGGGCCGCAGCAACTGGCGGTCTTCCTCACGAACCACAGGTTCCAGCTGATAGATGTCGCCCACGAGCAGGAGCTGCTTGCCGCCAAAGGGTTCGCGCATGTTGCGGCAATAGATGCGGAGTACCTTGTCGATGAAGTCGATGATGTCTGCACGTACCATCGAAATCTCATCGATAATGATGAGTTCCAGTTCGCGGAGAATCTTGCGCTTTTCTCCGTTGTACTTCAAGGTTTCGCGGATGTTGCGTCGGTTGTAGCGTGTGTCGTTGGGCAGCAGAGGGTGGAATGGCAGCTTGAAGAATGAATGGAGGGTGCTTCCTCCGGCGTTGATGGCTGCTATGCCCGTTGGGGCGAGTACCACGTGCTTCTTCTTGGTGTGGTTGCAGATGTAGCGCAGGAACGTAGATTTACCCGTCCCTGCCTTTCCGGTGAGGAAGAGCGAGCGACGGGTGTATTGTATAATCTGGAGTGCCTGTTGCAACTCCGCATTATCCAGATCTATTTGTTCTATGTCTTTTGCCAAGTCTTAAATGTCATCGAAGGTTACCTCTTCCTCATGGGGATTCTGCGTGGACTTGTTCACCTTGTGTTCGTCGTTAGGCATCTGAATCTCATTGGGATCCAAAGGTTCTGCCTTGGAGTTGATGGGGTTGCCGTCTTCGTCGAAGAGGATTTCCTCATCCGGCATGACGTCGAGGCTGTCGGTTCCCATGGTGTCGCGACGCTGCTCATAGTAGCTGTTGCACTCGTACATGTCGTTGGTGATGTCATTATCGGCAGGCTTCTCAAAACGTCCGTGATACTGCTTGAAGTCGGGATCGTTCATCAGGGACTCCAAGAAATAGCCACAGATGGGGAGGGCTGTCTTGGAACCTTGTCCGAGAGCACCCGTACGGAAATGGATGCAACGGTATTCTCCGCCAACCCAGGCTCCGCATACAATCTTCGGACTGATACACATGAACCATGCATCGGAGTGGTTGTTTGAGGTTCCGGTCTTGCCGCCGAAGTCAGTATCCAATGCGGCACGTATGCCCACCCAATGATTAAGGCTCATGGAGGTGGCTCCAGGCTCACGGAGACCGCCCATCATCATCTTCTGCATGAGATAGGCACTCTTCACGGGAATGACCTGCTTTTCGGTCTTGGGAGCCTTATATACCTCGCGGCCATCCTTATCGACGATCCTGGTTACCAGTACGGGATCGACATGCTTGCCCTGATAGGCTACACAACTGTAGGCATCGGCCAGTTCGAGCAGGTTCACGTCACTTGCGCCCAGGGCCAAAGAAGGCTCTTCCTCAAGCGGACTCTTGATACCCATATCATGGGCTGTGGCAGCGATGTTGCGGATGCCCATTTCCTGACCTAACCTGACGGCTACGGAATTGATACTCTGGGCGAAGGCTGCCTTCAGGGGGACAGAGTCGCCAGAGAAACGGCCGTTGGCATTGGTGGGGCGCCAGATGGTGGTCTCGTGCTTTTTCTTGTCATATACTTCCATCTGGATGTATTCATCGCGCCGCTTGTCGCAGGGAGTGAGTCCCTGGTTCATGGCCTCGGTATAGACGAAGAGTTTAAAGGTGGAGCCTGGCTGGCGCATGGCCGTCACCTTGTCGTATTTCCAGGAGTTGAAGTTCACATCGCCCACCCAAGCCTTCACATGGCCCGTCTGGGGCTCCATGGCCACGAATCCACAATGCATGAATCGCACCATGTAGCGGATACTGTCCATGGTTGACATTTCTTCCTCGATTTCGCCCTTCTCATAGTCGAAGAGTTTCACTTTGTGGGGCTGATTCAAGTGGTATTCAATGGAGTCGGGGCTGTTGGGGAACTTGCGCAGGAGACGCTTATAGACGGGGAGTTTGCGGGCGATGCCCTCAATGAATCCTTGAATCTCCACATGGTTCTCATCCTGCCAGGGATTTTGTGAACCCCAGTGGGCCTTGAAGTTCTGCTGCACGATTTTCATCTGCTTTAAGGCAGCCTCCTCGGCATATTTCTGCATACGAGTGTCGATGGTGGTATAAATCTTCAGACCGCTCGTGTAGAGGTCGTAGCCGTTTTCCTTGCACCATTCTTTCAAATGGTCTGCCACTGCCTCGCGGAAGTATTGGGCCTGTCCGTCGTAGTTGCTCTCCACGCTGTAGTCGAGTTTGATGGGTATTTTCTTCAGCCGGTCAAACTCTTCTTGGGTGAGGTCTCCGTGAATGAGCATATTGCTCATCACCACATTACGGCGCTTGATGGAATTCTCGGGGTGGGAGATAGGGTTATAGAACGTGGTTGCCTTCAGCATACCCACGAGTACGGCTGCCTGTTCGGTGGTGAGTCGTTTGGGAGTGGTGTCGAAATAGGTCTTGCAAGCCGTCTTGATGCCGTATGCATTGCTTCCGAAGTCAACGGTATTTGCATACATCGTGAGTATCTCGTTCTTGTCGAATACCATTTCCAGCTTGGTGGCGATGATCCACTCCTTGGTCTTCATGATGAGCATTTTCACGCCGGGAATCTTGCCGAGCAGGCCTGTGGAATACTGGGTGCGCACGCGGAACATGTTCTTGGCCAACTGCTGGGTTATCGTGCTGGCTCCGCGGGCATCCTTGTTGACAAGAGCGTCCTTGGCTGCTCCGAAGAGACCGATGGGGTCAACGCCCTTGTGCTTGTAGAAGCGTTCGTCCTCCGTGTCAATCAAAGCCTTCCAGAAAGCGGGATTCACCTCTTCATACTTCACCGGCGTGCGGTTTTCAGAGAAGAACTTGCCGATGAGTTTGCCGTCAGCAGAATAGAGTTCGGAAGCCTCTGCCGTTTGAGGGTCACGGATGCCAGAGAAGAAACCAGGCGATTTGCCGAAGAGCCAGAGGAAGTTGATGTCAACCGCTCCCAGGTACAGGAAGAAGAATACAATGAAAGAGATCAAACCAACAATGGCCTTTGTGTACCATGCACGGCCCTTGTAGAGCCCTACGTACCAGCGGCAAAAGCCTTTCAACTTACGCCAGCACCAAATGATTGGCGCATAGATGCGTGCTATTTTAGAGTTTTGGAGCATATCGTTTTTCTATTTTTACAGATCAAGTGAGTTGAACCAGTGGGCAAAGATAGCTGAAAAAAACTATCCGTGCAAAGATTCATTATTTATTTTGGTTTATTTAAATTCTCTTCAATGTAGTGAATGATTCCGTCTGCTTCATCAGGATGAAACCAGCGTATCTCGGGGTCACGCTTGAACCAGGTGAGTTGCTTTCGCATATAGCGGCGAGTGTTGCCCTTCATCCGCTCCACGGCTTCCTCCAAGGTCCAGGTTCCGTCGAGGTAATTGAACAACTCCTTGTAACCTACTGTGTTAAGGGAGTTTAAGTGTCGTTTCGGGTACATCTTTTTTACCTCTTCCAACAGTCCCTGGCGCATCATCTCGTCCACCCGCAGATTGATGCGGCGGTAGAGTTCCTCGCGGTCGCGATTGAGTCCGATTTTGAGGATTCTGAAGGGGCGTTCCTTCTTTTCACCCACACGGAAGGATGTATAGGTCTTGCCGGTTTGATGGCAGATTTCCAAGGCATGAATCACGCGTCGGTAATTCTTCTTGTCCACGATGGCATAATGCTCAGGGTCAAGCTTGCGGAGTTCTTCTACCAAGGCGTCAAGCCCTTCCTCTGCGTATCGGCGCTTCATCTCCATGCGTATGTCTTCGCGAATGGTGGGAATGTCGTCAATGCCATTACATACAGCATCAATATACATCATGGAACCGCCCGTCATCAGCGCACACTCGTCTTGTAGCAAGAGTTGGTTGATAAGTTTGACGGCATCCTCCTCATACATGGAAGCGCTGTAGTAGTCGTCTATGCTATGAGTGCCCACGAAATAATGCTTCACACGGCGCTGTTGTTCCTCCGTGGGAGCGGCAGTGCCAATGGGAATCTCTCGAAATATCTGGCGCGAGTCGGCATTAATAATAGGTATATGAAAAGACTCAGCCACACGGAGGCAGAGTTCGGTCTTGCCTACGCCCGTGGGGCCGAGTATCACTATCAGGGTCTTCAAAGTCTAATTGTCAATAGTCAATGGTCAATGCTCAGCGGATGATGCCTCGCTTGGAATTCTCCACGAAGTCGATGATGTACTGGATTTCGGGAGTGATCTCCATGTTCTTGCGGATTTCCTCAATGCCTTCCTTCAGCACGCCCTTGGAATAGAGCAGGCGATAGGCCTCGTGGATGCTTTGGATGGTCTCGTTGCTGAAACCGCGGCGGCGAAGTCCCACCAGGTTGATGCCCGAGAAGCGGATGGGTTCCTTGCCGGCAATCACGTAGGGAGGAATGTCTTGACTGGTGCGGCTTCCGCCCTGGAACATGATGTAGCCGCCCACGCGACAGAACTGATGGAACAGGCAGGTGGCCGAGATGATAGCATTGTCGTCAACGATGACCTCGCCGGCAAACTTCGTGGAGTTGCCGATGATACAGCCGTTGCCGATCACGCAGTCGTGACCGATATGCATATTCTCCATCAGCAGGTTATTGTTGCCTACGACGGTCTTTCCTTTGGAAGCCGTGCCACGGCTGATGGTCACATTTTCGCGAATTGAGTTGTTGTCGCCAATCTCTGCCGTGGTGTCCTCTCCGCGGAACTTCAGGTCCTGCGGCTTGGTGGCGATGGAGGCTCCCGGGAAGATCTCATTGTTGGAACCCAGGCGGGTGCCGTAGTTGAGTGTCACCGAATTCTGGAACACATTGTTGTCACCAATCACCACATTGCGGTCGATGTAGCAGAACGGACCGATGATGTTGTTGTCACCTAAGACGGCCTCAGGATGAACAAAGGCCATTGGGCTGATTTGATTTGCCATGTCGTGGTTTTTAGGATTTTACTTGTTCTTGATAATCTGTGCCGTAAAGGTAGCTTCGGCTACCACGTTGTCGCCAACGAACATATATCCCTTCATGGATGAGATGCCGTGACGGACGGGTGCCAGAAGTTCAACCTTGAAAAGCAGGGTGTCGCCTGGAACTACCTTCTGACGGAACTTCACGTCGTCAATCTTCATGAAATAGGTACTCCAGCGTTCGGGTTCTTCGAGTGTGTTCAGCACCAGCAGTCCTCCGCATTGAGCCATGGCCTCAACCATCAACACACCAGGCATGACGGGTTCTTCGGGGAAGTGGCCTTGGAAGAAAGGCTCGTTGCTGGTCACGTTCTTCACGCCCACGATGGTGGTGGGGCCCAGTTCGATCACCTTGTCAACCAACTGCATGGGATAGCGGTGGGGGAGCAGTTCGCGAATGCGGTTCACATCCATGATGGGTGTTTCGTTGGGATCATAGAAAGGAGCCTGCACCTCATGCTTGCGAATCTCCTTGCGCATCAGTCGGGCAAACTTGTTGTTGACAGTATGTCCCGGGCGCGTAGCCACAATCCTTCCCTTGATGGGACGGCCGATGAGGGCCATGTCGCCAATGATGTCGAGCAGCTTGTGGCGAGTGCATTCATTGTCCCAAACCAACGGCTTGTTCTGGATGTAGCCCAGATTGGTGGCGTCCATGTGGGGAACGCCCAGCACGTCGGCCAGTTTGTCGAGGTTCTCCTGTGACATCTGACGTTCATAGATCACGATAGCATTATCCAGGCTTCCACCTTTGATAAGATTGGCATTGAGTAGCGGCTCAATGTCGCGCACAAAAACGAATGTACGTGCGGCGGCAATCTCTTCGGCATAATTGGTCATGCCGTCGAGGGTAGCAAACTGGCTGGCTATGAACTTCGATTCAAACGAGCACATGGCCGTGATGGAAAATTCTTCATCGGGAAGCAGCGTGATGCAGGAACCGGTGTTCTCGTCCTTGATTTCGATTTTCTTGCGGATTACGTAGAAATCCTTCGGGGCATTCTGTTCCTGGATGCCAACCTCGCGAATCTTCTCCACATACTTGATGGCAGAGCCGTCGAGGATAGGGAATTCCGGGCCATTCACCTGAATCAAACAGTTGTCAATGCCCATCGCATAGAGGGCAGACATACCGTGCTCAATAGTGCTGACGCGCACGTCGCCTTTGGCCACAACCGTTCCGCGCTGGGTATCCACCACGTTTTCAGCCACGGCGTCAATAACGGGCTCGCCTTCCAGGTCAATGCGCTGAATCTTGTATCCGGTATTTTCTGGGGCGGGATTGAAGGTCACAGTAATGCTCAATCCTGTGTGCAAACCCTTTCCAAAGAGGGTAAAACTGCCTTTTAGTGTCTGTTGTTTCATGTTTATTTGGTTTCGATTTTCATTCTTTTTTCAGTTCTTCAATCTGCTTCTTCAGCTGGGCTATCTCGCGATAAATGTCAGGAAGACGGCGGAAAATGGCCGAAGCACGCATGTACTCCTTGGCATCGATGGCCGGGGCACCGAGCAACTTCTCGCCACCCTTGGTGTTACCGATGACACCTGCCTGTGCTCCGATAAATGTCTTGTCGGCAATATGGATGTGACCGGAGAAGCCAGCCTGTCCGCCAGCCATGCACCAGGCACCAATCTTGGTGCTTCCGGCAAGTCCTACCTGAGCTGACATCACGGTGTTTTCGCCCACCTCGCAGTTGTGGGCTATCTGAATCAGATTATCCAGCTTCACGCCTTTGTGAATCACGGTAGCACCCATCGTGGAGCGGTCCACACAGGTATTGGCTCCGATTTCCACATCGTCCTCGATAACCACAATTCCAATCTGCGGAATCTTGTCGTATCCTTCTCCGTTGGGAGCGAAACCAAAACCGTCGGCACCAATCACGGCACCTGCATGAATCGTCACGCGGTTGCCAATCTTGCATCCGTCGTAGATGGTCACGTTAGGATAGATGGTGCAGTTGTCACCGATAGTCACGCCGTCGCCGATGCAGACAAACGGAGCGATGTAGCAGTCCTTGCCGATGGTGGCCTTCTCGGAAATGAAGGCGAGGGGAGAGACGCCAGTCTTCTTGGGCATCATGCTCTGGTAGAGCTGCAGCAGTTTGGCCACGCACTCATAGGCGTTCTTCACGCGGATAAGCGTTGCCTTGACGGGCTTTTCCAGTTCTACGTCCTCGTTGACGAGCACCACGCTCGACTGAGTGTCGTAGATGAAATGTGTATACTTGGGGTTAGAAAGGAACGAAATGGCTCCTGGCTTACCTTCTTCAATTTTTGCAAAGGAATTAATCACGGCGTTTTCATCGCCTTCTACACGACCCTGAATCAGGTCGGCAATCTGTTTTGCTGTGAATTCCATATCTATATTTTATGGTTTACTAAGTAATGATTATCAATTAATTCATGCAAAGATAATGCTTTTTTATGAAATACGTTGATAACAGAGATAATATTTACGAATTTTTTTGGAAAGTAAGGCAACATTCAGAATCTCGGAGGCTTCTGAGATGTCGCGGATGGTTCCATCGCGATAAAGAATGGCAATGCGGTCATCGTTCACGTCGTACATGTCTTTCTGGATGGTGTTAACACTCATCAGGAAGTCCGCATCTTCTTTCGAAATGCCATAATGGGAGGTCATTGTGGCAAGCACTTCTTCGATTCGTTCTTCTGGTATAGGCTCGTCTGAAATCTCCACGCGGAAAATATGGCGGTTGATAAGATTGGTGGCCAGCAGCGAAAGAATCTTGTCGTCACTTGTCATCCATACTTTCAGGGCGCTCCAGATATCGCTGTCATCAAGCAAACTGTAGTGGTGAAGGGCTTCATCGTGATGCTGCTCAAAGAAACGGGCATCTACCTCGTTGTAGAGAAAATAGCGTAGGGCAGGGGAGGCGAAGAGCTCCTTGCCTTGATGAGCCAGCATCTTGGCACGTTGGAGTGTATTGACGAGCATCTTCTCGAATGCAACGGTTGTCTTGTGCAGATAAACCTGCCAATACATCAGTCGGCGAGTGGTGAGATAGTTCTCGATAGAATAGATACCCTTGGAGTTAACCACCAGCTTATCGTCAACGATATCAAGCATCTTGATGATGCGTGCCGAGCCGATGTTGCCTTCGGTTACTCCCGTGAAGAAGGAGTCGCGCCTCAGATAGTCGAGCCGGTCCATGTCGAGTTGTGATGAGATGAGCTCGTGAAGGAACAGCTTTGGGTAGTCGCCTTTAAAGACCTTGAGTGCCAGATTGAGTGCTCCCTGCATTTCCTGATTGATTTGTTCCATCATCAGGAGGGATATTTCCTCATGTGAGATACCTGTGATGAGCGTGTTTTCCAAGACATGCGAGAAAGGGCCGTGGCCGATGTCGTGCATCAGGATGGCGGCCTCTACGGCTTCAGCTTCTGAGTCGAAGATGAAATGTCCCTTTTGCTGGAGCGAGAGAATAGCTTCGCTCATCAGGTGGAAAGCACCGATGGAATGCTGGAAACGCGTATGCTGGGCCGCGGGGTAAACCACGTTGGCCATGCCGAGTTGCTTGATGCGGGTGAGTCTTTGCATCAGCGGGTGTTGCACAATGTTGAGCAACAGTCCTCGGGGAATCTTGATGAATCCAAATACGGGATCGTTAATTATTTTCGCATCGTTCATTGTCGTGAAAATCGGGTTTCGCGTTGATGATATTCAGGCACTTTGCTTCCGATGAGTGGAAGCCTTGTTTCCAGACTTTGGAAGCATCCTTTCCAGACTTTGGAAGCAAGGCTTCTGATGGGTGGAAGCATGGCGGGCATTGAGCGCATCAAAAATGTGCAACTCAACTTAACTTAGCAAGCTCCTCAGCCATCTGCTCCTGAAGCTCTTTTGCCTTCTCGGCAGCCACTTGAGCAAAGTCTTCACCATTCGAGGCGTAAATGATTCCGCGTGAGGAATTTACGAGCAGTCCGCAATCCTTAATCATGCCATACTTGCATACCTCCTGAAGACTGCCTCCCTGAGCACCTACACCCGGAACGAGTAGAAAGTGATTGGGTACAACGCGACGGATGTCTTCAAACATCTTTCCTTGAGTGGCACCTACCACATACATCATATTCTCCGATGTGCCCCATTGTTGGGATTTTTCAAGTACTTTCTCGAAGAGTCGCTGACCCTCTTTGTCTTCCGTCAACTGGAAGTCGTGACTGCCTTTGTTGCTTGTTAAGGCTAAAAGTATCACCCATTTTCCTTCATAAGTGAGGAATGGTGATACGGAGTCTTCTCCCATGTATGGCGCTACGGTCAGGGAATCCACATCGTACTCCTCGAAGAAGGTGCGGGCATACATCGCAGAGGTGTTGCCGATGTCGCCACGCTTTGCGTCAGCTATGATAAAGTGATGGGGGTAGTTCTCCTTGAGATAGCTCACGGTCTTCTCGAAACTGATGAGTCCTTTCACGCCGAACGCCTCATAGAAGGCGAGGTTCGGTTTGTAACTGACGCAATAGGGCGCCGTAGCATCAATAATCTGCTTATTGAAGGCGAAGATAGGGTCTTCTTCCTTCAGGATGTGTGCGGGAACCTTCTTTAAATCGGTGTCCAACCCCACACAAAGAAACGATTTCTTGGCGAAAATCTGTTCTACGAGTTGTTGTCTATTCATTATCTGAAGTTTTTCCTTTGAGAACTTTTACGTATATAAATGAACAAATAAATATAGTAGCAAAAAAGGCTGCTCCGTAAACAAGCAGTTTTGCCCACCAGGGAAGAACGAACTGATCTGCGATGATGTCGCTAACAATAATGCCTATTGCAAGGATGACCCATTGATATAATGGTATTCCGAAATACTTTTTCATGAATTCTGTTGTTTGTTATTCTTTTTAAACAAATGCTTGATGACAATAAACATGAAAAATACGAAGCAATACCATAGCAAGAATACCAGCAAGGCAGCCCAGATGCTGGGAGCATATTGCGCATAGAAAATGGCTATGCAACCAATGGCTATGCATAATGCAATTTCCCAAGGCTTGGCTTTTACAAAAGGGCTGAAGAATTCATGTCGTGTCATTTGCTTATTAACTTTTTAACGGCGAGAATGACAAATCTTGAAATAATAAAGGTAATACACCAAATCAAGAAAAACTTCCAAGTTCCGCGATATGGTTCTGCAACACATAATGCAGGGATGATGGCCACATAGTCAGGCCAATTTCGTTTGATGCTTTTCCAAGTCCACTCTTCCTTTAATTCATTCCAAAATCCCATAATATAATATGTTTAAAGTTCTGCTTCTTTCATGCGCTCGGCATTCTCAGCCACAGTCAAGTGGTCTATCATGTCCTGGATGTCTCCGCCGAGGAAGCCCTGCAGGTCGTGGGTGGTGTAGCCGATGCGATGGTCGGTGACGCGGCCTTGAGGGAAGTTGTAAGTGCGAATTTTTGCACTACGGTCGCCCGTGGAAACCAGCGACTTGCGGCGGTTGGCAATATCGTCAACATACTTCTGGTGCTCCTTGTCGTAGATGAACGTATAGAGGCGGCTCAAGGCGCGCTCTTTGTTCTTGGGCTGGTCGCGAGTTTCGGTGCATTCTATGAGGATTTCCTCGGTCTCACCGGTGTTCGGATTCTTCCACATATAGCGCAGACGCACACCTGATTCTACCTTGTTCACGTTCTGACCACCGGCACCGCTGGAGCGGAACGTGTCCCACTTAATTTCGCCTTCGTTAACATGCACCTCAAACTTGTCGGCTTCTGGCAGGACGGCTACCGTGGCTGCAGAAGTCTGCATGCGGCCGTTCGACTCCGTGACGGGCACTCGTTGCACACGATGCACACCCGATTCGTATTTCAACGTGCCATAGACGTCGGCACCCGAAACGGCAAAGTCGATTTCCTTATAGCCGCCCACAGCACCTTCGTTGAAGTCAGTGACAGAGAGCTGCCAACCCTTCGACTCGCAGAAACGCTTATACATATTAAATAGGTCACCGGCAAAGAGGCAGGCTTCGTCGCCTCCTGTTCCAGCGCGGATTTCCATCTGTACGTTCTTGGCATCCTCAGGATCTTTCGGGATGAGCAGGATTTTGATTTCCTCTTCCAGTTTGGGCTGGAGCTCTTCGTTGGCGGCCAGTTCCTCACGTGCCATGTCTTTCATCTCGGGGTCGGTCTCGTTGGCCAGTATGTCCTTGGCCTCACGGATTCCCTCCAGACAATTGATGTAGCGCTTACGCGCATTCATGATGTCGCCTAGATCCTTCCATTCCTTGGTGAGTTTCACGTAGCGGTTCTGGTCGGCTATCACGCTGGGGTCGGTAATCAAAGTTGACACCTCTTCGTAACGGGCTTCCAGACCGTCGAGTTTTTGTAATATTGGATTGCTTATTTCAGCCATATATTCATTATTGTTGTACTGTTTGATATTTTCCTGTGCCCTTGCAGGTGTTGCATACGGTTTTCCCATCGGGAGTCTTTCCCATGCCTCGGCAGTCAGGACATTTGCCGTTATTCTTCAGCGCATCGCGTTCTTTCTGCTCATTCTTCACCATCGTCTTCGATTTGCTATGGGCAGCCTGGGTGGTGGCATGGGCAGAGGGCGAGACGACACTCTCCACCGCACTTTCCGCGATGGCTTCTCCCAATATGCATCCAGAAAGGAACTGAACACAAAAGGCGAGGACCAATAATCTGACAAGTTTTGCTTTCATCCAATTATTGATAATGGAATTCACCGTATTCACTCTTGATAGTCAGGCTCTTGGGGCCTTCTTCAATATGGCCGATAACCTGCGCGTCGATATTGAATCTGCGGGAGATTTCAATTACCTTCTCAGCTACTTCGGGATTGACATAGATTTCCATTCGGTGACCGCAGTTGAACACCTTGTACATCTCCTTCCAGTCAGTCTTGCTCTGTTCCTGGATGAGCTTAAACAGCGGAGGGATGGGGAACATATTATCCTTCACCACCTGGCAGTTGTCGCCTACGAAATGGAGCACCTTGGTCTGGGCACCGCCTGTGCAATGCACCATGCCGTGGATTTCCGTACGGAGTTCGTCGAGCATCACCTTGATGACAGGAGCATAGGTGCGGGTGGGGGAGAGCACAAGTTCTCCGGCTGTGACTTTAGTCTCGACAATTCTTGGCTCGGAATCCTTTTCCACGACGGTATAGCTTACGGGCACTTCGTCGGTCAGGCGTTTCATGCCGCTATACACCAGTTCGTCGGGCACCTGATGGTCGAAACTCTCGGGATATTTCTCAGCCAGATATTTCGAAAACACATCATGACGGGCTGAGGTGAGACCATTGGAACCCATGCCACCGTTGTAGCGACTCTCGTAAGTGGCTTGTCCCGTAGAAGAAAGACCCACGATGACATCGCCGGGACGGATGTTGGCATTGTCAATCACATCCGAACGCTTCATGCGGCAGGTGACCGTTGAATCGACGATGATGGTGCGAACCAGATCACCCACATCAGCCGTCTCACCACCAGTGCCATAGATGCCGATGCCCATCTCGCGCATCTGCTTCATCAGTTCGTCCGTGCCGTTGATGATAGCCGAAATCACTTCACCGGGGATAAGCATCTTGTTGCGTCCGATGGTTGAGGAAACGAGGATATTATCGACGGCTCCCACGCAAAGCAGGTCGTCGGTGTTCATCACGAGTGCATCCTGCGCAATGCCTTTCCATACGGAGAGGTCGCCCGTCTCTTTCCAGTACATATAGGCCAGCGACGACTTCGTTCCAGCCCCGTCGGCGTGCATGATGTTGCAATATTCAGGATCGCCCCCGAGGATGTCAGGTATGATCTTGCAGAAGGCCTGCGGGAATACGCCTTTATCAATGTTTTTGATGGCGGCGTGAACATCCTCTTTGGCTGCACTCACGCCGCGCATCATATAACGGTTGCTATTGTCCATAATTTAGAATTTAACTTCGGGAGCCTTTTGTGCACCAGCTTCGGCCTCGAACTTTGTCATCTTGTCGAATCCGAAGATACCTGCAACGATGTTCTTCGGGAACGATCTCACGAGTGTGTTGTACTGCTGAACGGCCGTATTGAACTTGTTGCGTGCTTCGTTGATACGGTTCTCTGTTCCCTCAAGCTGCACCTGCAGGTCCTTGAAATTCTCGTTGGCCTTCAGGTCGGGATAGGCTTCCTGAATGGCAAGCAGTTTGCCGAGTGCCGAAGACAGGTCACCCTGGGCCTTCTGGAATTCCTGCAGTTTCTCGGGAGTGAGGTTTGCGGGATCTACGGTCACCTGAGTAGCCTTCGAACGGGCATTAATCACTTCTGTGAGCGTTCCTTCCTCATGCTTGGCATAGCCCTTCACGGTTTCAACGAGGTTAGGAATCAGGTCGGCTCTGCGCTGATAGGCGCTTTGTACATTCGACCATGCCGTGGTGGCCTTTTCCTGTTCAGCAACCATCTCGTTGTAACAACTCTTGAACGATGAGAACACAATGAGGCATATGATAATGATGCCGCCAATGATTGTTAATGATTTTTTCATAATTGCAATTATTTAAACGTTTATATAATTCTAATTCCGATTTTATCACCAGCCTCCGCCGGCACCACCACCGCCGAAAGAACCTCCGCCGAAGGAACCTCCGCCGCCGAAAGAACCACCGCCGCCAAATGAGCCTCCGCCCCATCCGGAACCCCATCTGCCACCGCTGCCTGCACGGTCGCGGCCAAAACCTGTATAGCCAGTTCCACCAAGTGAAGAAAGCAGTATCCAACGGTATTTCTCATTGAGACCGGCATAAGCACCAATCCAGAAAATCAAGATCGTGAATATCCACGCGCCGAAATCCCAGTCGTCCTCGTTGCTCTTGGCTCCAAGGGCAAGCTTGTTGGCATCGGGCTCAGGTGGAAGTTCTTTTCCCTTGACAAGGTTGTATGTGGCATTCACCAACTCGTACATACCGCCGTCGGGGTTGTCGGCCTTCATAAACGGAGTGAGGTATGAACGGGCCAACCGACTGCATTCTGCATCAGTAAGGTCGGCTTCAAGTCCCATACCGGGAGCTATGAAATATTTGCGGTCCTTATAGGCCACCACAATGACCAGACCACGATTCGTTTCCTTGTTACCTACACCGTAGTTGTTGCCCAAATCCTGTGCCACACGGAATACATCGGCATATTCTACATGGTTCACGATGACTACTATCGACTGGATTCTGCATTCCGACTCAAGTCTGCCCAGAATCTCATTCATCGAGTTTACCGTTGCTTGGCTGATAACCGTATCAGGATTTGACACATATTGGGTACGGTCTTTCAAATAGGGGATAGGTATGTTGCTGGCGTTCCATTCTTTCGTGTCTTGTGTGCTCACGGTTTCCATCATAGCCATGTCGCTTGAACACGACAAGATGCACACACCGACTACCATCCAGAAGAGAATGCCCCAGAACGTCTTGTAGAATTTGAAACGCGGCAAATTCTTCTTTTTCTCATAAGTGAGGGTTTTGTAACTCTGGTCTGCAGCGGGGAGCTTGAAGCGCTCTGCATAGAATGCAATCGCACCGAATATAAGAGCTACGATAACCAATCCGCCCAATAGAATCTGCCACGAGGAAAAGTAATTCGCCAAAAAGCCGGCGAAATAGGAGCACATGAAGAATACTCCCATCATCACCAGTGTCATACCTTGGCATCCTATTTTCCCTGAGCCGTTCATGTCTTTTTTATTAAATGATTATTCCTTACCGTTCCAGAATTCCCATGAGGCAAATGCTTGCAGAAGCAGCATCTCAAGTCCGTTTTTCACCTGTGCACCGTGCGCGAGGCCTTTTTTCATAAAGAGCGTCTGGTCAGGATTGTAAATCAAATCGTAGAGGATGTTATGACTGTCGAGTGCCTCATAGGGCAGTTTCGGACATACGTCAGACTGAGGATACATACCCAGAGGCGTGCAGTTGACAATCACGTTGTACTCCTTGACCACTTCCGGCGTGATGCTTTCGTACTGGATGGTGCCAGGGCGCTCATACCGGCTTACGAAGACTGTTTCCAGTCCGAGCGACTTCAATCCGTAGTTGATGGCCTTCGAAGCACCTCCCGTTCCCAGGATGAGTGCCTTTTTGTGATGTTTTTCAAGCATCGGTTCAATGCTCTTGGTGAAGCCGATGACATCACTATTGAATCCCTTCAGGGTGACTTTGTTGCCTTTGTGTGTCACGCGAATCACATTCACAGCTCCAATGGCACGGGCCTCAGGACTCACCGAGTCGAGGAAGGGAAGTACTTTTTCCTTGTAGGGAATGGTCACGTTGAGTCCCTTCAGCTGAGGGTTGGAAGCCAGCACCTCAGGCAAGTCGTCAATGGTGGGAATCTCGAAGTTGATGTATTCCGCATCGATGTTTTCATTTTCAAACCGCTCATTGAAATACCCGATGGAGAACGAGTGTCCGAGAGGATATCCAATCAATCCGTATTTGTCCATTTTCTATTCCTCCATTTGTTTTATTTGGTTGCTATATAGAGTGTACAGATGCCAAAGGTCAGTCTTTCGAATCTTGTCTCAGCAAAGCCTGCTTTCTTGAGAATTTGCATCATCTGCTCTCCTTGGGGAAAGGCTTCGATGGTCTTGGTCAGATAGCTGTAGGCGCTGTTGTCCTTCGATATGAGTTTACCATAGACTGGCAGGAACGTATGGCTGTAGATCCAGAAGAGCTGCTTCATCGGAAAACTCACCGGTGTGGTTAGTTCCACGATGGAGAGCATACCACCTTTTTTCAATACGCGGCACATTTCTTTCAACCCTTTGTCCAGATCCTGAAAGTTGCGGATGCCAAAAGCCGCCGTTACGGCGTCAAAACTCTCATCGGGATAGGTGAGGTCGAGGCAGTCTTGTTTTTCAAAGGTGATGATGTCATCAAGATGCGCCTCTTTCACTTTTGCTCTTCCTATTTCCATCATCCCATCGGAGATGTCGGCTCCGATGAGTTTCCTGGGCTTTAACATCTGAGCGGCCAACATGGCAAAGTCGCCAGTGCCTGTAGCTATGTCGAGCATTGTCTGGGGCTTGTGGGCAGCAAGTGCCTTGATGGCCTTTCGCCGCCAGCCCTTGTCGATATTCCACGACAGCCGGTGGTTCAGTTTGTCGTAAGTTGGGGCGATGTCGTCAAACATCTGCTCCACCTGTGCGGCTTTTTCTGAATCCTCGCCGTAGGGAGTTATCTTCTCTTGCTCGTACATACTATTATAGTCTGTCCTTGTTATCTGGTCTTCAGATATTCGCTCACGTTCTTCTCGATGCGTGCGGCAATGTCGCCGTCCTCTGCGGCTTTGTCGAACTTCTCTCCCGTGATGTGCTCATAGAGTTCGATGTAGCGGTCGCTCACGCTCTCGGCATATTCATCGGTAATCTCAGGCATCACCTGTCCGGGCTCATTCATGAAGTCGTGCTCAATGAGCCACTGGCGTACAAACTCCTTTGAGAGCTGCTTCTGGGGTTCACCCTTAGCGAACTTCTCTTCGTAGCCGTCGGCATAGAAATAGCGGCTGCTGTCGGGGGTGTGAATCTCGTCGATGAGATACACCTTGCCGTCGCGCTTTCCGAATTCATATTTCGTATCTACCAGGATAAGTCCCTGACGGGCAGCGATTTCCTGACCACGTTTGAAGATGCGGCGAGTGTAGTCTTCCATCACTTCGTAATCCTCCTTCGACACGATACCCTGAGCGATGATCTCTTCTTTTGAGATGTTCATGTCGTGGCCTTCGTCAGCCTTGGTCGTCGGGGTGATGATGGGCTCTGGGAAACGCTCGTTCTCGCGCATGCCGTCGGGCAGTTTCACACCGCAGATTTCGCGTACACCTTTCTTATAGTCGCGCCATGCCGAACCAGTCAAGATGGAGCGGATGATCATCTCCACGCGGAAACCTTCACACTTCAAGCCTACAGTCACCATGGGGTCGGGTGTAGCCAGTTTCCAGTTAGGGCAGATGTCTGTCGTCGTGTCCAGGAATTTGGCTGCAATCTGATTGAGGACCTGTCCCTTGAAGGGGATACCCTTTGGCAGAACCACGTCGAAGGCAGAGATCCTGTCCGTGGCGACCATCACGAGCAGGTCGTCGTTGATGTTGTACACATCGCGTACCTTTCCATGGTACACGCTCTTCTGTCCATCAAAGTGGAAGTCGGTGTTAGTTAATGCTTTCATCTTCTATTGTTATTATGTTCTACTTTCTTTTCCAGTGGTAACGCTATTTGGCGTCCTGACTTTTGTTCTCACGGTCGAATGCTTCATAGGCATTGACAATCCGCGTGACAAGTTTATGCCTAACGATGTCCTTCTTGTTGAGTTCCACGAATGAGATGCCCTCAACACCTTTTAATATACGGATGGCCTCACGGAGTCCACTTTGGTGTTCGCGGGGCAGGTCCACCTGCGTCATGTCGCCGGTGATGATCATCTTCGTGTTCCATCCCATTCGGGTGAGGAACATCCTGATTTGTGCGGGTGTGGTGTTCTGCGCTTCATCGAGTATCACCACGGCATCGCTCAGCGTGCGGCCTCTCATAAAGGCCAGCGGTGCAATCTGTATGATGCGCTTTTCCATCATGTCCTGCAGTTTCACGGCGGGGATCATGTCTTCCAGCGCATCGTAGAGCGGCTGGAGGTAGGGATCAATCTTGTCTTTCATGTCGCCGGGCAGGAATCCGAGTTTCTCACCAGCTTCCACGGCAGGGCGCGAAAGGATGATCTTCTTGGCTTGCTTTTCCTTCAGGGCTCTCACGGCCAGCGCTATCGAGAGATAGGTTTTGCCTGTTCCGGCAGGACCTACGGCAAAGAGCATGTCGTCTTTGTCGAAACCATCCACAAGCTTCTGCTGATTTTCCGAACGTGGCTTGATGGGACGTCCGCTGATGCTGTAGCACACCACGTCTTTCACGGCCTCGTCTTTCGTCTTGTGGCCGTGGATGATGTCAAGAATATCTTCTTCTGAAATGCGGTTATACTTCAAGACATGCTTGCGCATCAGTTCTACCTGCTCTTCGAACGTGGCCATCTGCTCGTCGTCTCCCAGCACGCGTATCACGTTGTCACGAGCCACGATGCGGAGTTTCGGGAAGAGGGCCTTGAGCATTTGCAGGTGACTATTGCCAACCCCATAGAACACTACGGGGTCGATATCTTCAAGTACAAGATGCTTTTCTATCACGTGAAATCTAAATTTTTCTGCAAAATTACAATAAAGTTTTGAGATTCGTGTAAAAATTAATACCTTTGTGCTTGAAAAATGACAAAAAAGTAATGAAGATAACGAAAAACAGATATTTGATGGGCTTTGCAGCCATTGTGATGCTGCTGGCTTTGGTGCGCTTGATATTCCCTTCGGTGGATGCTCCGCGAGTTGCTGCCGGGGAAATACAGAATGACTCCACACTTGTTGAGCCTGTAGCTGAAGAAGCTGAAACGAAAACCCCGGAAACGAAGCAAGCCGAAAAGGAGATTGCTGAAGAGAAACTGGCCGCAAAGGAAGCCCCCCTGCCCGCCAGCACCGAGCCTATTCCGCTCTCGAAGCCCTCAAAATTCTTTAATGCCGATGGCTCATTGGTAAAACATCGCATCCTGAGTGTGCCCAGTTACAAAGAAGCATTCCCTGACAGTCAGTCCGTTCAATATGCTTCAGCACGCCGATGGGGTGTAGAATCAGTCCAAAACCGCCAGGAAGCAGAAAGCCGCAAGCGCGAACTGGTCTTTGTGGGTTCCAATCCTTATTTCTTTGTGGATAAGATGAACCGCTCCATTCCTTACCTCGTTCCGCGTGCTGCCGTCTTGCTCAATGATATCGGCAGGGCTTTCTTCGACAGCTTGCAGATGAAGCAGGTGCCCCTCCATAAAGTGATTGTGACCAGCGTGCTCCGCACGAAGGATGACGTGGAGAAGCTTCGCAACTACAATAAAAACGCCACGGAGAATTCCTGTCATCTCTACGGCACTACGTTCGATATCTGCTACAATCGCTATAAAACGGTTCAAGACCCCGATGGCCCCAAGCGTCGTCAGGTACAGAACGATACGCTCAAATGGGTGCTCAGCGAAGTCTTGAACGATATGCGCCGCAACGGGCGCTGCTATGTGAAATATGAAGTGAAACAGGGCTGTTACCACATCACCGTCAGGTGATACCCCCGTTTCACAAGCTTATTCTAATAATCATCATCATCCGATGCGTCAACGGCATCGAGCGAGAGATCTTCGGGATTCTCCTCGAAGGTGGTGCGATAGCTTTCCTCCGTGAGCTTATCCTCGTCGAAGTCATCGTCATCCTCGTCGGGCTTGCCGTAGTTGTCCTCAATCTCGGGAGCATCCTCGTCGTCGTCGTCAATGTCGTCGTCAATGTCATCGTCGTCAATGCCATACTTCATTTTCGGTCTTTCTACGATTGGCTTCGCCTTGGCAAAGATGGCTTCCACCCATGTTCCCTTGGGAATCTCCAGCACTTCAAATCCATCTTCTATCTTCTTTTCGTACATGCCGCCCTTTTTGCGAAGACGGTCTTGGGGAAGGGTAGTGGTGGAGATGTCGAATCCCGACTGGATGATGTCTTGGATGCTCTGCGAGAGCGAGTCCCATCCACCGCCGAAGTTGCGGTCGAGCACCTCGATAAGTTTGGCGGCTGAGATGTGGCGGATGTTCTCGTAGGTCAGGTCGGTCACACGCATGATGGGGCGTTTCTTGATGCCAATCTTCACCTTGTTGGCCTCGTCCACACGAATCATTCCCACCTTGAATCCGCGGGCTTCGTATTTCTTGACCACTTCGGGCTTGTCGATCTTGATCTCCTCCATATCGAATGCCGAGCGGATCACATCCTGGTAGTGGCGCACATTATCCTTCAGGTCGGCATCTTTTTCGGCTGCCTCCCACATTCGGAATACATCGTTCTCCTGAAGATCCCATACGTTGCTTTTGTTGAGGGTCTTCAAAGTAAGTGTCTTAGTTGTTTCGTTCATATCTTAATCGTTATTATTTAGTCTTTTAATTCAAAGCGGTCGCGGTCGGCCAGAACACGGAATTTTTCACGGAATTCCCGGAGCCGCTCCGCGTCAATCTCTGCTGTCACGGTCGTTGCTCTTTCAGTCTCGTCCTCTGCAATGGCATGTCCGCGCGAGTCGATGATGGCGCTATGGCCTATGTAGTGCGTATTCGGATCATCGCCCACGCGGTTGCAGCCTATCACGTAGCACTGGTTCTCAATAGCCCGTGCGCGCAAAAGCGTGTGCCACACGTTCTGGCGCGATTCCGGCCAGTTGGCCACACAGATAATCGCATCATAGTCTTCCTGATAACGCATCCACACGGGGAAGCGCAAGTCATAGCAGGTGACGAGCAGGAATCTCACGCCCCGCCATTCCACTACCGTGCGTCGGCGACCCGTCTGATAGTAGCGGTCCTCCCCACCATATTTAAATAGGTGGTGCTTGTCGTAGGTTGAAATGTCACCGTCGGGTTTCACGAAGAACTGTCGGTTCAGGCTCCTTCCGTCTTCCGTCATCACGGCAAGGCTTCCTGCGATGGCCGCATTGCGGCGCTTGGCCGTGGTCCACATCCATTGCAAGGCCTCCTGCTGGTCTTCGCCTGGTGCATCCGTCACGAATCCCGTGCTCCACATCTCAGGCAGCACATACAGGTCTGCATCTTCAGCCTTGGCCATAAGAGCCTCTGCCTCAGCGATATTCTCTGTCGGATTCGACCATTTGATGTCTGTCTGCAGGAGGGTGATTCTCATTGATTGCAATTAATCTCGTTCTTCTTTGGGTGGCAAAGTTAATGCATGTAATACATAAAACAAAATAAAAACGAGTTTTTTTTTCAATATTCCTTCATTTTTCATTTTTTATTTTTTACTTTTGCAATCAGATATGTCACAACCATTAGCCGAACGTATGCGTCCACGCACGCTCGACCAGTATATCGGTCAGCGTCATCTCGTGGGTGAAGGTGCCGTGCTCCGCAAAATGATTGAATCGGGGCGCATCACCTCTTTTATATTATGGGGACCTCCCGGAGTTGGCAAGACGACGCTTGCCCAAATCATCGCCAACCGCCTAGAGACTCCATTCTACACGCTTTCGGCCGTCACCAGCGGTGTGAAGGACGTGCGCGACGTCATCGAAAAGGCCTCCAAAGGTCGCTTCTTCAATGAGAACTCGCCCATACTCTTCATCGACGAAATCCATCGCTTCAGCAAGTCGCAGCAGGATTCGCTCCTCGGAGCCGTAGAGCGGGGCGTGGTTACCCTCATCGGTGCCACCACCGAGAACCCCTCCTTCGAAGTGATCCGGCCGCTGCTTTCCCGATGCCAGCTCTATGTATTGAAGTCGTTAGAGAAAGAAGACCTTCTCCAGCTGCTCCATCGAGCCATCACCGAAGACGTCTTCCTGAAGGAGCGCCAGATCACGCTCAAGGAGACCGGAGCCATCCTGCGCTATAGCGGAGGCGATGCCCGTAAGTTGCTCAACATCTTGGAGCTCGTCGTGGAGTCGGCCAATGCCGGCGAGGTGGTCATCACCGACGAACTTGTTGTCAGCCGTCTGCAACAGAATCCGCTGGCCTACGACAAAGACGGCGAGATGCACTATGATATCATATCGGCCTTCATCAAGAGCATCCGTGGCAGCGACCCCGACGCGGCGCTCTATTGGATGGCGCGCATGATAGAGGGTGGGGAAGACCCCCAGTTTATTGCCCGCCGCATGGTGATCAGTGCCGCCGAGGATATCGGGCTGGCCAATCCTAACGCCCTGCTGCTGGCCAATGCCGCCTTCGATGCCGTGATGAAAATAGGATGGCCCGAGGGTCGCATTCCCCTGGCCGAATGTGCCGTCTATCTGGCCACGTCGCCCAAGAGCAACTCTGCCTATATGGGCATCGCCAATGCCCTCGAGCTGGTGAAGCAGACCGGCAACCAGCCCGTGCCTCTCCATCTGCGCAATGCGCCCACCCAGCTCATGGCCGACCTCGGCTATAGCGACGGCTATAAGTATGCCCACGACTATCCGGGCCATTTCGTCAGCCAGCAGTTCATGCCCGACGCCCTTCAGCATGAGCGCCTCTGGCATGCACAGCGCCACACCCCCAGCGAAGAAAAACTCTACCAGCGGATGATACAATGCTGGGGCAAACGTTTTGAAGAAGAATAACTCCCTTATAAAAACTCCCACACACACTTGGAAACCATACAATTCATCATCGAGTTCCTCGGCACCTTTGCTTTCGCCATTTCAGGCACCCGCCTTGCCGCCTCCAAACAGTTCGACTGGTTCGGAGGCTATGTCGTAGGTCTGGCCACTGCCATCGGCGGCGGCACGCTCCGCGATGTGATGCTCGGCCTCACACCGTTCTGGATGACCAATTCCATCTACCTCATCTGTACAGCCTTCGCCCTCCTCACCACCATCATCTTCCGTCGCCGTCTCGTAGGCTTCAATCATACCTGGTTTATCTTCGACACCTTCGGCCTCGCCCTGTTCACCATTGCCGGCATTCAGAAGTCGCTCCTCGTGGGCCAACCGTTCTGGGTGGCCATCGTCATGGGCTGCATTACCGGAGCCGCCGGTGGCGTGATGCGTGATGTGCTCATCAATGAAGTGCCCCTTATCTTCCGCAAGGAAATCTACGCCATGGCCTGCATCATCGGCGGCATCGTCTATCAGATCTGCCTTTGGTGCAATCTCAACATCGAGATCACCGTCGTTGTCAGCTTCCTCTCGGTAGTCGTAGTGCGCGTTCTCGCCGTGAAATATCACATCAGTCTGCCCCATTTGAAGGTCGAAGAGTAGCCATAAAGCCCCAAATAAAGGCGAAAACAAACTTTTTTCGAAAAAAGTTCCCAAAACATTTGGCGGTTTCATGAAAACACAGTACCTTTGCACTCGCTTTTAAGGAACAACGGTTCCGTAGCTCAACTGAATAGAGCATCTGACTACGGATCAGAAGGTTGTGGGTTTGAATCCCGCCGGAATCACTTAAAATGATGGAGTTGCGATTTATCGTAACTCCTTTTTCTTTCTATATGGAACAAATAGCAATATATCTCCTTGCCATCAACGTAGCCACATTCGTTACCTATGGCATCGACAAATGGAAGGCAAAGAAGGCTAAATGGCGCATCCGTGAAGCCTCGTTGTTGTTGCTGGCCGTATTGGGCGGCAGCGTGGGAGCCTGGCTCGGAATGAGAGTCTGGCATCATAAGACGCAGCATAAGAAGTTCAAGTATGGCGTGCCCGCCATCATCATTGTGCAACTCATATTATTAGGTTTGAGCCTATGGAAGTGACATGGAGGAAAAAAGACAGATATGATGATACAACAAATAGAAATTACCCTGAAGCCGAAACGCAGAGGCTTCCATTTGGTCACGAGCGAGATTCTCAGTCAGCTGCCAAAGCTGCCACGTACGGGCATCGTGAACATCTTTACCAAGCATACCAGTTGCGGACTGAGCATCAATGAAAATGCAGATCCAGATGTGCGTGTGGATATGGAAACCATCTTCAACCGTCTCGTCCCTGAGAATCAGCCCGACTATGAGCATACGCTCGAAGGTGCCGACGACATGCCTGCTCATGCAAAATCTACGCTGAGTGGTGTGAGTCTCACCATCCCCATCACCAACGGACGCCTGAACTTGGGCACCTGGCAGGGAATCTACTTCTGCGAGTACCGCAATTATGGCGGCCCCAGAGAGTTAGTCGTAACGATTATTGGGGATACTTCGTCTTAAAAACCAGTCCCGCTGATTCTCTATAGCTTTTCATGTTTCGTCATATTGGTAGATTTTTATTGTTTTATTTGTTTGTTTCGCTAAATTGTCGTATCTTTGCCCTATGAAATTCTAAGCAAAGATGAGTCATGACATATCTCAACCAGTTCCACAAGGAAGCAACGGAGCGCAAGATGCGGAAAATAGCCGCATCGCAGCAATCGCCGATGAGCTCGAGCGACTTTGCGCTATACATGAAGCGCAACTTCGAGATAGCCAAGCAGATGTAAGTCATTTTGAGGCAGAACAGCGTGCTGCTGAGCAAATGGCTAAAGCCGGCGGCTATTGGATTCCCATGATGGACATTTTCGACTTGGGCGTTCCTGGGCCGAGCGGGAATGAGAATGACACTTATGTTGCTGATAGTATTATATATAAGGTGAACAACCTTTTGAACAGCGGAAGTATAGTAGCCCTGCTCAAAAAGATTCTGATGCACAATCTGCTTTTTCCTGACACAGCCTATTCCTTCTATGGTTTTGCCGGCTTTGATGGCCGCACGGTTCAGCCAGTCATTACCCAGCCGCGCATTGCCGATGCCCATCCTGCCACACAGGTTATGATAGATACCTACATGGCCGCTCTCGGTTTCGAGAAGACTACCCAAGAGGGGCGTTTCTCTAATGGAACGTATGAGGTATGGGACCTTGTTCCTCGCAACGTGTTGGTTGACGAGGATGGCGACATCTTTGTGGTTGATGCAGAGATTAAGCATATTTAGCCAGTTCTTAATTTTTCCCCTCCACGATACTGATTTCCTCGTCCGTCAGGCCATAGAGTTGATAGACGAGGCGGTCGATTTCGGATTCTAAGGCTGAGGTGTCAGCAGAAGGATTCGTTTGCTTTGTTTTCAATATTTCATCAACTTTCACAACGATTTCGTCCTGCTGAATCTGTGTAGCATAAGCAATAGGAATCTTTCGTATATGTTCAGGAACAATATGGTAATCTCCAGCTCTTTGAAGTGTCAGCAATTCGCGTCCTATTTTAGATGCCAAGATGCCAAGAATATATTTTAGATTTATCGAGGCAGACAATAATTCCATTTCTTTTCTGCTTTTAGTCGAATACTTTTTTATGCTTGATGAAATACTTTTATTCTCAACATTCTTAATATCTTTCCACAGAACTGCCAATCTTAATCCTTGCTGACAAATAAAGTGTTCATCTATATCTACTGTAACCTTTAATTCGCCAAGACAATTTGTTATTAACTTAGGTATGTTATACAATTCTCTAAATGTTGGTCTACTAACTTTATCTGGGATTCTATCTGTATCATATTCAATATATCTAATTCTTTGTATTTCATACCGCTCAATATCTTTGGCTTCAATGTATTTTCTGCAATGAGTTTTATCTGGTTTATCACTTATAAGGTCTTTATTGGTAAAAAGACCTTCTTCAGAATACAACACCATGCCTTTACTTATATAGCAATAGTCTCCCAATACATTCATATTAGCAAATCTATTGATATCCTTGGTTTCTTTATCAACATACCAGATGTACGACTTTTTATCAGGAACCAATTCGTCTACTTCTTTATCAAAGTCCTTTATTATGGATTTATTGTCATAGATGTGAGATATTGTCGTTCGTCTAGTTACATTTATGGATTTTTGTATAATAGGAATACAAGAACTGACGGTGGCATTCTCAAATATCTTAGTGCCATTCAAATTTACAAACTCGTACATATTATACTCACTAATGATAAGTTCTCGCAATTTCTTTGCATAGATTTGATTCGTCAAGGGATATGGAACAATCATCGTAAAAACCCCATTATCTGATAATAACAAAACACCCCGTTCCATAAAAGGAACATACAAATCCCATTTTGAGTGAAGAGTAGAATAATACTTTGAAGCTATTATTTTATTTCGCTGTTCTAATAGAATTGGATTCGCTATTTGTGTAGCAGTACTAACATACGGTGGATTCCCAATCACAATATCAAAACCACCTTGTGAGAACACATCATGAAACCAGGTGTGCCAGAGGAAAAACTGGTCGTTGCCAGAAAGGTCAAGGTCGCCAAAGTCAACATTGATACTTTGCTCGGCAAGTTGTTTCTTTACATTCTTAATAATGTAAGTGCGCAGTTCTTTCTTTTCTTTGTGGTCTGTGCAGTCATAATATTTTGCAAGCATGTCGCAGAGTTCTTTTCGATATACATCGACCATGTCATCAAACCAACTTAACCCTTCTTTCTTGTCGTATTTCTTCTCCGTCATTGTTGACAGGTCAACACCCTTGTATTGCTCCAATAGCGAGTTGCCCTGCATGATCTTGAAATCAAGGTTTGGCAATGCTTGCGGGGTTTCTTCATCAACGATGAGCGAAAGCCAGAAGCGGAGGCGAGCGATGTCAACGGCACCACGCTCGATATCTACGCCGTAGATGTTCTGTTGGATGATGTGCTTCTTGATTTCGGCGGCTTTGTTCTGCTCGATACCTTCGAGGGCTGTGCGGCATTGGAAGAGTTCTTTCAACAAGCCCATGGGGAAGGCTCCTGAGCCAATGGCTGGGTCGCAGATCTTGACATCCTTTAAAGCCTCATCTATTTGCTGTTGGAACTTATCATTGGTCCCAAGCATGGCAACATCATGGGTCATTACGAACTGGCGAATAGCCTCCTTTGTAGCTTCATCCTCGATGTCTGTCTGTAGATAGGCTATCAGCGACTCGCGACACATGTAGCTGACGATTTCCTTTGGCGTATAGAATGCACCCTTGTCTTTGTTGTCTTCCAACAAGTTCTCGAAGATGCGACCGAGCATTTCAGGGTCAACACCTACTTCGGCATCGTCAGGGTCGTTCTCGTCGATGGTGAAATTGTAGGAGGCAAAGAAGTCGAGCAATGACTGCATGTACTTGGCTGATAATGGAAACTCCGTTTCGTCAGACGCATCACGTTCAAACAAGCCTCCATTCAGGTAAGGGATGAGCCTCCCCCTGCCCCCTCCCGTAGAGGGGGTTCCCAAGTTCCCTTCGCGCTCTGTATTGAGGTCGGTGAAGAGTGACTCCAATTCATTGTCGATAAAGTGGTCTTTGTCTTTACACTCTGCAAACAGGGTTTGAATGAACTCTGAATCACCCTCTCCCCATGAGGCGTTGACGGATACACCCAACCAGCCTTTCTTCTGCAGGAACTGGAGGAACACCAAGCGACCCATCAGTTTCTTTACATAATCTCGGACAGCCTTCTCTGGATTGGGGAATTTAGCGAACTGCTGCATGATGAAAGCATTGGGCTCGCCCTCCTGTCGTTCTTCCCATTTGTTGGACACTTTCACCATCCGCTTGCCTGTCACATAGTAGATGATGTCTTCGTATTGTTGCTTATAGCCCTTGAAGAACATATCGCTGACAGCATCTACGGAGAATGCTTTGGTCAAGTCTTTCAGCGAGAGACTGCTGTCACGCAATTTCTCAAACTGCTGGATGGCTGTACGGCTACGATGCCCCTCACCCAGAAGATAGGTGAAACGCTTGGTGTCTGTTGATTCTTTCTTGTAAGTCCCATCTTCTCCAAATGTCCACGATTCACTTACATATGAAAAACGGAGCACACTCTCGTGTTTGCGATAGCAGAACATAAAGGCACCGGCATTGCCATTGTTGCGCCATGAAGAGAGCAGCATGTCACGGATGCCCCGGCGATTACGCTCTATATCAACATTGTCGGACAGTTCAACCTCATAAACGGCAATGGTCTGCTCGTCGCTCAAGGTGATGGTGCCAAGCCATAGAGTCTTTCGGGCGAACTGACTATTTGTCTGTACCGGGGAAGGTGTATTCCAAAACTTTATCTTGCTTCCAAAGATATCATGGAGAAGGATTTGCCAGTTCTCGCGATTGTATTTCGATTCGATTACTTCTTTGTAGTTCATAAGTTCTTTAGTTTGTTAGTTATTGAAAACTCTCTGATAATATGATGGTTGCAGCAGATTCCTCTTCGGCATGCTGACTCTCGCGGTAATAGGCACTATAGTGATTGGCCATTTCCAGTATCTGTTTCAAGGCTTTTTCGAAAGTCATCTTGGCTTTACTGCCTCCCTTGCGTTGCAGGTCTTTCTGTATACGCTGCAATCGCTTGGCGATATAGGTAATGGTGCCTCGTTCTACCAACTCTTTCAGTTGTACCAGTTTCAGGCGGGTGTCGCCATCTTCGATGTGGGGCATCATGCTGTTGATGAGGCTGATGGCGGTCGTCACCTGTGCACCTAAGTTGCTGCGCTGGCTTTGATTGGATTCCTCTTCATGCAGTTCCTGCTCCTTGGTCTTGTTGAATTCCTTCAGGGCTTTCTCCACATGCTCATGATGCTGAGGAATGCGGGGCACAGACTTCTCTTCAGGTTTAGCCTTGAAATAGTTGAGCGCATCGAGCACAGACAGTTCGCGTGTCTGCTGGTTGTTTACCAGATAGAAGAGCTTGCGGAAGTTGGTCTTCAGAAATACCAGCGAGTCGCCAGACAACGTAACCCCATCCTGCTCCCGGGGTTCTCGGCCTGTACGGCTTCTTAGTGACAACCGTTCTATACGCTTGTATTCCTTTCGGTTCTGCTGATAGAGCGACCGCAGTTCCTCGTAGAACGGCAGTTCAAGGTTTCGGTCTTCCTGTTCCTGCTTCATTCCCTCATGGAAGAGCTTGCCAAGATCGCGGTCAATGATTTCCTCCGTGGAATAGATTTGGTTGTCCTCTCCAAACGTGGTATGGAAAGTCTGAATCTTGCTTAGGGCTATTTGGTTGAGCTTGATTTCCTGATTGCCCTGACGCGACGGATAGAACACATAGTTGTAGATGATGCCAGCCTTTGACCCGATACGGTTCACACGGCCTATGCGCTGCATCAGGCGGGTGGCATTCCAGGGCGTATCGTAATTGATGATAATGTTTGAGCGATGCAGGTTGATACCTTCTGCCAATACGTCTGAGGTAAGGATGATGTTATAGTCGTTTTTCTTTGTCTTCCAATTGGCGTCGAAGTTCTCACGGATGGTTTTGAACTCCTGCCCTCGGTTCTTCGAAGAGATAACCATCACGTCAGGACGATTGATGCGACGCGAAAGGTACTCGATGGTGTCAACAGACTCAGAGAACACGACTATCTTTCCTTCCGGATTGCGTTCTTTCTTGAACAGTTCATGCTTCATCAGGTCTTCGAACTTGGCAAACTTCGAATCATCGTCATCGTCGATGAATTCCCAGTCGAGCCACATGTCATCGAGCAGCTTCTGGTCTTGACGAAGCATTTCAATGTATTCCGGCCTGAAATCATCGCGACAGAAAACAGCATTCTTGGGATTGGTCTCTGCTTTCTGGTTCAGTTTCTCTTCTATCTCGTCATCAGTATAGCCTTGCGCATAGAGCAGGTTGATGTCCATGTCGGGAGCGATAAAGATTTTATCGTTCTCCCACATGTTAATCATATTCTCGTTAGCTTGGCGAAAATTGTCAACTGATATCTTGAAGGCATAGAAGCTGCTCTCCAGCCGTTTCACCAAGCCGTTCTTGCGGATGCCTGCCAGACTACGGCTGATGAGTTCTGCATTGTCGTAAAGTCCGTTTGATGCTTCTGGTTTTAGGAAAGCAATGGTCTGATAGCGTGCGTAGGACAGTTCTTGGTCAAGTACATGCATGGCCCTCTCGAAGAGGTTGGCCAGATGGTCATTCAGTTCATACTCTTTCTTGATGGGCTTTTCCACCGTGGGGAATCCGTTCACGTCTTTATTATAGCGCTGAATGCTCTCGATGTCGGTTCGGGTTCTGCGTACCGTTAAAGGCTTGATGACCCTGTCTCTGACTCGCTCTGCCAGCCGTTTAAACTGCTTGATGTCGAAGTTCTCCTGTTTGCGGAACTTGCGGAATTCAACCACAAGAGGCGAGAAGAAAGCCGTGAGGTTGGGAACGCCATCGATGGTGCAATGGCGCGGGTCCTGAAACATCAGTATCTGATAATAGATGTCTGCCGGGGTGTTGTTCATGGGCGTTGCCGAAATAAGCATTACCTTTTTCTTATAACCAGGAATATAGCCTGTTTCCACGCGAGGCATCTTGCAGATTTCCTGCAACTGTTGGAAAGCACCTGTGGTATGATTGCGGAACTTATGAGCTTCGTCCACCAAGACCAAATCATATTCGTCGGCATTCCAATAGTTGTAGTTGTCGTCATCGAGTATCTTCGAGAGGCTACCGTTTGATACGAACTGAGTGTATTTGTCGATGCCGAAGTCCTTGAAAGTAGTCTTCCAGTTCTGCTCTACAGCAGGCGGATAGACCACAAGAATCTTGGTGTTGTCTCTGCCGTTCTCTATCAGGAACTTCTTGGCTATCATGGTAGCTATAACTGTCTTGCCGAGACCTACCACATCAGCAAGGAAGAATCCATCGTAACGTATCAACTTTTGGTAACCCTCAATGACGGCATCCATCTGATACTCGAACTTGTCGTAACCTTCAGGCATGTCGAAAGGGTCGTCCATATCTACAGCCAGCACGCGATCAGAGAAATATTCCATCAGCATCTTGATGTAAAGTTCATAAGGGCTGACGTCACCTTTCAGGTAGGTTTTGTCTATTGTAGCCTGATAGTCGGTAGCTTCTATTGGGACTCCTTTAGCTTCTTCCCATAGCAGTTCGAATTCTTCTTTGGCAAACTGCACATCGTCGTAACGTTCCAGTTTCACATTAAACTCGTATTGCTTGTCTTCGGATATTCCCAGGCCATTGCCGCTCAGGTTGCTACTGCCAGTAATAGCTGCGCCGAAACAATGCTGATTATAGTTGTCGGGATAAAGAATGTAGAGCTTGGCATGTATCTTTTTGGAGGGATGAGCGCGAAGTTCCAGCTTGCCGTCTATCAAGTCCTGTAGCATCTGGAGCATTCCGTCTTCCACCTGTTTCGTATAGTTAGACTGCTCAATGTCTTGCTTTATGAGGTTTAGGGTTTCGTCTTTCACTTCCTCTTCGGCTCCAAAGAACAATTCCCCCTTCTGATTGGCGCGGGCGATGTATTTGTCAACATCAATGCCAATCAGGATGCGCACCTTATTGATGCCATTGAGAAAAGGGCGTAAAGAGAAATAGCCTGATGCACGAAGGAATCCCACTACAGCATCAAGATTCTTAACTTGAGGGTTGTTGCTTAGAATACCCTCGAACTCATCCATCAACGTATTCCCATCTCTGTTGGTAAAGAAATGGGAAGAGATAGGTATATCTGCCATTGTTACACGATAGATTTCGGAGCGAAAGGACTATCTGTTCGGATGATAATGGGTTCTAAGCAAAGAGACCTCAGGACATAATAAAAGCGTGAACCGCCCTTATCGATGTCCTAAGGTCCTCGCATGACCCAATCATATAGATAAGTCCAGCCCACGCTATCGCGCAGGCGCTGGTACTTATTCGAATATGATTGTCGTTTGAATTTGCGAGGTTCTAGGACATCACCGAATATAGCACTAACGCTATGATTAAATTTCCACGAAAGTTATACCGCCACCCTTCGCTCAGGGAATCAGCCTTGGCTAGCCGTTTACGGCGTTTCGGCGGTAGTTGGTGCAAAATTACAAAAAGTAATGCGTAAAACAAAAGATTTCGTTCTTTTTTTGTTGAGACGGGGTCTTGAACGAAAGGATCCGCTCACTCCGCTATGACAGATATGACAGAAGAAAACGCAACTTTCTCTATAGGAAATTATTTACCCCCTACCTAAATGTTTTTCTATATACGAAAGTTATATATCTATCTGTCATATCTGTCATAGCGCATAGAAACGGCATCCGTAAATGTGCCATTTACGCATCGTAAATGATATGTTTAGGCATCGTAAATGATAGACTTAGGCATCGTAAATGATAGACTTAGGCATCGTAAATGATAGACTTAGGCATCGTAAATGATACATTTAGACTTCTGGAATCTTAGTCTGGTTTGCCTTTGTTGATAGGAGCGGGTACAAACTAATTTAGTTTGTTCTTCAGCGGATGATACTTTGAGCCCCGTTTGATGATGTTTTGAGGTACAAAGTAATTTAGTTTGTTGTCCGCCGGATAGCGGAGAAAAAAACTTCCACCCATTGGAAGCGTTGTTTCCAGACTTAGGAAGCAAGCTGTCCAGTGGGTGGAAGCGGAGTGTGTCTGTCGGGTGGTTATTTGAAGATGGCGACCGTGGCAATCATCGTGACGATGCTGCAGATGGTCATCAGGGGGATGCAGATGGCAAGCATGATGCGGAGCCATGCGGGAAGGCGGTTCTGACGCTCCTGGGCGGCTTCGCGGCGCTGGTCGATGCGGCGGATCATGTTGTTGACGTTTTCCACCAACTGCCAGTTGTATTGCTCCATCTTGTTGACCAGCACGTCGAGCTTGTGGGGCATCTCTGCCATGTCGTCGAGACGCTCGGCAATGGAGGGGTAGGCCTTGACTTGCTTGTCGAACTGGGTCTTCATGGTGTTGCTCACATCGATGAAGGCATCGCGCTCTTCGTTGATGATGTCCTTGAAGGCTTCGCTCTGCTCCACGATCTGGCGCTTGAGTTCGGTGATACTATAATAAGAGGTGTCCTTCACGTCCTTGAGGGCTTCGCGAAGGGCGTTGTCGCTCTCGCCGAGTTCTTTGGCTATCTCTTGTTTGTGGCGACGGAAGAAGTCGCGTATCTCGATAAGTACTTCCAGTTCTTCTTTTTCCATTCTTGGTGTTTATTTCTGCATTTGGAGTTCTGCACGGGCTGTCACAACCCAGTAGTTGCTTTGTTTTTTCACTTTTCCCTTGCTCTTGAGCTGGAATCCGCGGGCTTCCTTGAGGGGGCAGCCGTCGTAGCGGATGACGCCCTCGATGGCGGGAAGGGATTTGAGGCGCATCAGGTCGATGGGCTCAAACTCGGCCTCGGTGTTGGAGAGGTAGTGGACGCTGAAGAAGCATTCGTCGCGCAGCTCGTCGTACTGGTCGTTGAAGAGTGCTGCCTCGGCATCGCCCTTGGGGGCACCGAAGTATCCGTCTTTGGGCGTGGGGTGCTGGATGACGGGTGTTGGGTGCTGGGGGCTGGCTGCGGCTACGGAGGCTGCTATGCGGGCAGGGCGCTCCAGCCGGTTGAGGCGCTCCTCGATGGCCTTGAGGTGGTCTGAGGTGTCTGATTGGCGTTGCAGGTCAACCACCATCTTGCGCAGGGAGCGGATGGTGTCGGCGGTGTCCTCGTTGTGGCTTTCGGCCTCTTTCTTCAGTTTCTGAACGGTGATGAACCCTCGGATGGAGAGGAAGAGGGCTGTCAGGGCGATGATGAGGATGATGATGGTGAACTCGTTCATGGGGGATGGAGTTATACTGTTTTTTATTTGATGGCGTGATAGATGGCGTTGGAAAGCTCATGGATGGCTCCCTTGACGGGGTAGAAGAAGAGGGTTTCTTCCAGGCGGTCTTCGCCTTCGCTCTCTTCCCGACGCTGCTGGAGACCCTTGCGCAGATAGGTGGCAATGTCCTTGTAGCATTCGGTGCGGGCTATCTGGAGCGACTGTTTGGAAACGCCGAAGTTGGCATCGAAGTCGAAGGCGTCGTCAAGGTCGCGGAGCACGAAGTCGTAGAAATCGCGGATGGCTTCTTCGGAGCGGCTGATATAGGTGTCGTCCACGCGGTCGTAGGTGTCTTCCTTGCTGATGAAGTCGGGGCCGAAGGCTTTCTTGATGACTATCTTGTCGCGGTCGTCGGTGAGGATGTCGCCGAGCAGTCCGCCCTTGCAGGTGCTCTCCTTGGGGTTGGCACCGCTTTCGAATCCGAGAATCTCGAGTTCCTTGTCGTAGCGGCGTCCTACCACGCGCTCGATGATGAGCTTCGTGAAGGCTGCCAGCTGCTGCTGATCGGTGGTGAGCACGGTGATGAGCTTAGAACCGTTGCCTGAGAAGGAGATATGGCGCGGCATTTCAAGGTCTTTGGCCTTGATAATCTGCGCCACGTGGTAGATGATGGCGGCGTAGAAGAGGATGAAGATGATCTTGAAGTTCTCGTCGTCCTGGAGCATGTGGTTGAAATCCACGTACTTGGAATCGAGTCCGCGCACCATGGAGTTCTCTTTCAGCGTGAAGAGGAAGGAGGCCATGTTGGCAGGCTGCACGTTGTTCTCGCTATTGAAGATGGAGAGAAGCTCGGTGAGCTTGTTGTCTGTCAACACCCGATGAATCTGCTCTTTGTAGCAATCTACGATGCCGTTTGACATATCTACGTCGGAGAATGAGTTCTCGAAAACGGAATTGGCCGCGAATCGGAATGAGGTGACGTATTGGATCTCCTTGTCGCGGGCGAAGGCGATATCCGTGGTTCCGCCGCCGATATCCACGTTCACCAGATTGGTGGCATTGGCGTAGCGACGGAAGAAGTATTGGATAGGAGCGGCTGACTCCGACATGTTGGCAGTCTGGCCGCTGGTGAAATACTTGTTGTAGGCGGAGTTCCAGGTCTCGCGCAGGTTCTTCAGACGCTTGGGAGCCATGCTGATGGGGTAGAACCAGGTGATCTTGACGCGCTGGAGGTCGCCTTGCTCGGTGAGCACCTTGTTGCGGAGCATGAGCATGAGGGTCTCCACGTAGCTCTCCATGACGCGGAGCATTTCGCCCTTGCCCCACTTGATGTTGTAGATGTTGCGATTATAGAGGTATGACTCTCGCTTGTCGTAGGTGAGGGGGATGTTGACCAGTCCGAAGGGCCGTACGATCTCGTGCCACTTCGTGGTCTGAGCGGCAGAAAGCACGGTGCGGGTGGGGAAGTGGAAATCACTCTGCTGGCTGACGGCCAGGGGGAGGAAATCGCGTTCCATCAAGGACTGCTCGGCCAGGAGGTCATCCTGCAGCTGACGGCCATTGAACTGGAGCATGGAGGGTGTGAAGAACTCGCTGTAGGGCTTGCCTATCTGCTCGTAGGAGAACACTTGCGAGGTGGGCCCGTTGTTGACGCGATATTCTATGTGCGTGTTTGAGGTGCCGAGGTCGATGGAGAAGTCGAAGGCGTTGACGCTCTGCTGCTCCCGGAAAAGGGGAACGATGACACCGGTGTTTCCCTCTGCGTCCTCCACCTCGATATGGTCGAAGTTGTTGTTGGCAACAGTGTAGTTCTCTGCCTTGTAGTTGGCGGCACGGTTCTGGTTGCGGCAGTCCATCACGACATCGGCAATCTGCTGGTCGCCCTTGAAGAACTTAAGCGCATATCTGCGCGAATAGGTGGAAATGCAACTCACGGTGTAGAGGGCATCCTGCTCCTGACGGAATCGGATGAGGGGCATGACGAAGCCTGCAAAGTCGAATTCGCGCATGCCGCCGATGTTGTGGTGGGGATCGGCTTCGTTCTCGCCATAGAAATTGCGGGAGTATTCCACATATTTATTACGCGAACGGCTCTTCACGGGGATGCGGAGCGTGACCTTGACCGAACCGCCTGCGAGGCGCTCCATCTCGAACATGGGGGTGCCGTCGGCCATGGGCTGCATGAGGTCGCTGACGTCGAAGTATTTGAAGAAGAGCGGTTTCAGGGGCAGCAGATAGCTCATCTTCTCGTCGCCCAGCTGAATGCTGCCGTCGAAATAGTCTTTCTGATTCAGTTTATGAGGTACGCGCACGATGTTGTCGTGCATCAGGTCGCCGATGGTGATATAGGCACGGATGGAGCCATCGAAGGGCAGCTCGCGCTTGGTGAGGTCTTGCTCTTCAACCACGCAGGGGGCGGAGTTGATCTTGCCCCAGGTGTCGGTCACGTAGAGCATGTCTCGGTAGCGGTTGCCCGAATCGATAGGAAGCACGAGGGGGATGATGTCGGCGTCCTTCTTGGTGTCGATCACGAAGTCGCTCTCATTGCCGTTGTTGGCAACAGAGCGCTTCAGCAGGGGATAGCCCAGCACTTCAACGGTGTTGTTCTGCCCGTCGGTGCGCACTTCGATTTCTGAGAGCTGGCGTGAGTCGGACTCGGTGATTGAGCGCAGTTGCGACTTGAGCGTGTTGTCGGTAATGGCACGCATGGTCAGCTTCAGGTATTCCTCCACTTCGGGGAAGCGTGTGGCAAAGTCGGGGATTGACTTGCGGAGGATAAACCAGAACTTGATGTATTCCGAATCGCGCTTGTAGAGGGGATAGTAGTCGTCGTCGAAGGGCGAAGACTGTCCGAAGTTCAGGCTCTGCGACACGTAGTCGAGCTTGTTGGCATTCGAGAAGAACACCGTGGCGGGGGATGTGGCTCCGATGATGTTCAGCTCGTCGGGTCCTTGCAGGAAGTTGAGCAGATATACGTTGTGGAGGTCACCGAAGTTGTAGGCCTGCGCATCGCTCTGGAGATACTTTTCGAGGGCATCGCCGAGATAGCGGTGGCCGTCCATATCGCTCTGCTTGAGCTGTTCGATCATGAGGGCAGAGTCCCAGGGTATGATCTCTATCTTGTTCTTGAACTTATCGATATTGAAGAATATCTCGCCCACGTCGAGTGCATCGCTGACCATCTTGTGGAAGATGGTGGTGCCGTCGAGATCGGTCTCGTGGGTCTTCTTGTGGGGAGTGGTCACCATCTTGAAGGCATTCTTCACCAGGTCGATACGGGCAAAGGGTGAAGGGATGCTCGTAATCTCGTTTCTGGCTGATGCTCCGTCAGGATCATCGATGTTGTCGCGGTTGTTGCTATTGTAGGGGAAGGTAGGACTCTCGTTCCAATCGGTAAAGGTGGAGGCTCCTTCGGTGTATAGACGGAATATCTTTGACATGGTTTATCTGTTTTGCTTCGTTATTCAAAATCCAAACTTCTCTTTAGCCAGCTGTGACGTGGCCATGCTATACATTTCGAGCCAACGGCTTTCCTTGTCGCCCTTGGCCTTCTTGACGGCATTGTTAAGGCGGTCGTAGAAGAGGTTGTAGTTGGAAAGCATCGTGAAGAGGGATTTGGGCTTCTGGCCTACGACAACATTGAAAGGCTCGTCGCCACAATCAAAATTGAAGAGGTCGAGCGAGCGCTTGTTGTCCTTCATCTCGGAGAGCCACAGGCGGTATTCATCGAGGAACGACCTGAGGTTCTGCATGAAGGGGGCATTATAGAAGGCTTCGTCGAAGTTGCCGTTGTTGGCAGCAAGGTTTTTCTTGCTCACGAAGTCGAACTTATCGTGCAGACAGTTGGAGACCATCATGAACTGTGTGAGCGGCATGCGGAGCATGGCCGTGAGTTCATCGTAGAAGGAATCCATGTGGATAGTTCGGTGATTTTCTTTCAGGCCCAGTTCCTTGTTGACGGTCGGTCCTTCATGGTGCTTGTTGGCAAAGTCGAAGGCAGCCGATGCGGCCAGGAACTCGATGAGATGGGCCGAATTACGCTGCTGGGTGCCTCCCTCGTGGTTGGCATAGGTGTTCGACATATTGTCGGCCAGGAAGTAAAGGGCATTGATCTGGTTGTTTTTCGAGATATTATTCTCGTAGTAGGCCAATGCCGATTTAGCCTTGGATATGAACGTGGAGGAGTCGATCTCGCTGTCCTCGCTCTGCTCGAGCTTGAAGTAGGGCAGGATGGTGACGGCTCCGATTTCGGCCTTGTTGATCAGGTCGTTGTTGGGGAAGGTGTCGCCCGTGCGAAGGGTTTTCAGGAGAAGGGGAAATCCGCTGGCTCCTGTTCCGCCGAAGATACTTGACACGATGAATATCTTGTCGCCCTTTTCGAATGAGTTGGCAAAGGTGATGAAGTCCTCGGAGTTTACAATCTGGTTGAGCACCACGCTTCCGATATTGGGATTACCCTTGAAGCCGACGTTCATGCTCGACGCCAGGTTCTTCTCGGAGAACAGCATCCGCATCATGGCCTGGTTCTGCTTGTTCATGGCGGGCAGCTCGATGAACTGCTGGAACTGCCGGTCCTCGGTGTCTTTGATGAGCAGGTTATAGTTATGCAGTATCTGGTCTATCTTGGCCTTGAAGAACGTGCCGTGACCATTCTCTGGAAATGTGAGGTGCTGCCTGAGGGTAGCATACTTATTCATCAGGGCCACCGTGCGCGTTAAGTCGGCATTGGCCGAATCGGGGTCAATCACGATGGGAACAACATCGCTTTGGCTGGTTTTCACACCAGCGGCAAGCATCATAGTCAGCGAACGGAGCACTCTTGAACCCGTGCCACCGATTCCGAAAACATATAACTTAGACAATTTCTTGTGGATTTAATGTTTGACAAACAATTTTAGAATGGAGCGCGAGGCACGTTGGTGCTTCCCCATTTGATAAGATAGGAAATAATGAGGAATGCAATCATGGAGATGATCATATTGGCAAAGCCGAAGCTGATGCAATCGTTCTCCATGATGCCGAGGGGCGTCAGCTGCCCAGTGGTCTGATCCATCTTTTCCATCATACCGTCGAGCAGGTCGCTCAGCACCCAGCGCCAGCCTACCATATAGTTGATCAAGCCGTTGATGACAAGGAAAATGCCCCATCCCCACCAGTTGTTGAGCTTAGGATGATTGATGACGTAATAGAACAACACGGCCACGAGCAACGAGATGCCGAGCATGACCAGGCCGATCGTCAGAAACATATTTCCCTGCTGACGTTCAGTAGCCTCGCCAGCCAGATAACTTGCCAGTTCCAAACCGAAAAGATCGTCGAAAAGGCAATAAACGGTAGTGAAAAATTCTCCCATATCTTACTAAAAATTAATTCTTTACGATGTTAAACTTGATGTTGGTGAGCAGCTTGTCGTTCTTGTAGGCATCTGCAATGCCGCCGATGATATACTTGATGCCGGTGGTCTTTTCCAGATTCTTGCGCACGTTCTTGCCCGTGTCATCGTTGACGGCCTCAAGCCAGTTGGGCATTTCCTGCTGAATCAAACGGAGTTGTTCGCCCGAGGGATTCATCTTTCCGTCAAGGTCGATGGTGAACACGTGGGTGTAGTGGCTTTGTGTGTCGTCCATGCGTTCCACGGCACCCACGCTGACCGTGGCGTTCTGCGTGCGATAGTTTTCGGGATTCATCACGTAGGCATCATCCTGAAGGGTGGTCAGCAGATTGGCCTTCAGCTTCAAGTGGCATTTTCCTTTCTTGTCGGAGCGGCATTCTAGCATATTCTTGCGGGCCACGCCGAATTCGTTGGTCATGTCGAAACTCACGTCCTCATACGTGGTAAAGGCACAATAGTTGGCGATGCCGTGCTTCACTTCGCTGAAAGGAACGCGCTTGTTGATGGAAGCCAGCACATCGCGGTCGCCGATTACGAACATATAATAGGGACGGCTCAGGCCTTCAAGCTCTTCGCCGCCGAGGCTGTAGTAATACATGCCCTTGAAATTGGACTTCAGCCGGAAAATCTCCACACTGAGGTTCTTCTGCTTGTTGCGATATTTGGTGAAGGCGTTGCGGATGTCAATCTGGCGGTTGATGAAGAAATTGTTGGCCTGTCCCTCGGGCACGTCGAGGATGCAATCGCTCACGAAGACGCTGATGGTATTCTTGCCTTGGGCTGCCAGCATCGTTTCCATCATCTGGGCAATATCGGAGTTGGCACGGCTTCCACCAGCTTTCTTGAAGCTTTCGGGATTCATGTCGCTGATGAAACTCTTCAGCGAACCGTCGTAGGGTATCACTTGCGAATTGATGAAGTTCAGCTGTGGCTTGCCGTTGGAGTAAGTGGCAAGGCTGCTCACGTAGCTGTAAACGGCATCTTTCAGTTGTGAGCCGTCGCCCATGTAGCCGTCCATACTGCCGGAGTTTTCAATATAGACCTTGATCTGGGGAGTTGCAACGGGCAATTCCTTTTTGACCGTTTCCCATTTCACGATGAGGTTGTGCTCACGTGGAATGAGCATATATACAATCAGCAAGAGTACCACTAAAGTGGCGGGGATTATAACTTTTTTCATTTCCTTTTTTTGATATTGACGGCAAAAGTACAAAAAAAGTTGCACACCAAGAAAAGATAACTATGTTATCTACGGATTTTTTATTATTTTTAGGAAGGTTAATTGTCAGAGGCACGTTTTTTAACCTCTTCTTCTATGCCTGGAAGCATTTTCTGGATCTGCGTGATGCGGGCTTTCAGATCGGGTGTGTTGCGGTATCGCTGGTAGTAGGAGAGGGCACTCCGGAAATTGTCGAGCGCATTCTCCCATTCTTCCAGAAACATATAGCTGAAGCCTATCCGATAAAAAGAATCGCCTTTCTCGTTATCGTAGCACACTTGTAGTTGCTTCTCATAGAGTGGGATGCACTTGCGGTAATGCCCCAGGTTGAAATGGCTCTCGGCATCGGCAAAATAATAGAAACTGCGTTCATGCGGGGCATAGACGTCGAGCTTGTTGATGACTGAATCCAGGTAGGCGGTGGCTTGCTCGTAATTCCACTCATAGTAGTGGCACACGCCCAGGTAGGCTTTGAAACGCGGATTCAGTTCGTATTCATCATCGAGCTTATGAAAAAGCAGCAGCGCCTCATGATATTTTCCTGAGGCGAAATACTCCATAGCACGCCCCAATTGTTCGGCATCTTCCGATTTCTGGCGGCGTTGGGCACCGACGGGCAAAACCGTCAGCAGCAGGAGTGCGATGAAAACGTACTTTTTCATTTATGAAACACGATGAAATGGGACTATTCCGTATAGAATCTGATCAGCCTTTCGATAGCTTGCTGACATACAGGACAAAATTCAGGATGCTCGTTGGTGCGCATCCGGCAATCAGGATAGGCGCGATAGACGCCTTTCAGCGAATAGCCTGCACCTTCATGGAGTCCGGCACCCTTCATGTCTTTCCACTTACTGTCAAAATCTTTCAGTGTTGTGATATTGGGTTCCCACGGCTCAATGTCAGTCGGATACATCGGAATCTGCTCCTGCTCGTAGGCATATTCGTCAGCAAGGCCAGCAAAGGAATGCCCGAACTCATGAACCACCACGGGCTTGAACGACGGATGGTGAGTCATGCTCAGGTTGTAGCTGTTGAGTATGCCTCCGCCGCCATAGTTGTCCGTATTGACCAAAACAATGATATGTTCGTAGGGAGTACCTGCAAGCCAATCGTGTAACAGCTTGAGATTAAGTGTCGTTAAATACCTGTCGCTATAGAAAGTGTCGAAGTGGCTACCGAGGGCGGTTTCCTTCCAAATACCCTTACTGGGAATACTGGTGCCAGAGTCCTTTGAGGGCGATTTTACAGCGATGACTTGGAAGCGGTCTTTCAACTTCTTGAACGGCTCGTGGAGGAATAGTGCTTCCATAGCCGTGCGGGCATCTTTCAGGAAAACATCCATTTCGCTTGCCTGATAACCTTCTGCCACATAGGCTATGTGGATACAGTTGGAAGTATCTGCCGGTTGTTGAAGAATTTCATAATCTACAGGCGATTTGCCAATATGGCGGATCAGGATATCCTGAGGGTTCACGGTATGAGTCAGCGAAGCCATCACCTCCCTGCGGCTATTGCGTAGCTCAACGGTCACGTCAACGGTGTCTTTGGGCATGGGAATCAGAAAAACGTTCTCAAAACTTTTCTGTTCGGTTTCGGCTTCCGGGTAGGAAAGCCATTCCTGAAAGAGGGTGGAGAATGAGTTCTTGTAGATGATTTCCTCCGAATGGTGCCGGCGCACGATGATCTGGCCGTTGCCCTCCACGGGCACTTCGGCCAGCCTGTGGTGTTTGCCACACCATCCTGCCATCATATTCAGCTTATCTACATAGATGCTTTGGGCTTTGGCATTTCCGGCAAAGATATAGTCGATGCGGAGCGTGGAATCGCGGAAAAGGGCATCGAATTGCTGAGCATAACCCGATGAAATCGCAAAAAACGTACAAATAAAAAACAAGATCCGTTTCATTTCCTTTTTTGTTTCAGTTCTTTCCATAAGGCTTTCACGTAGTCGCGGTTCCAATCCTCTTCCTTGAACCGTTTGTCACCATATTGAAGGATGTCAATGTCAACGGGGATATATCCTTCGCCAGAATCCTCTTGATTGCGCCCGCAGTTATGCTCCAGGTCCTTGAACCATTGTTTCAGGGCTTCATACGTCATGCTCGTCCTGATTTCGGCCAGGGCATTGATGTAGTAGCCGTCACCGCCATCCACGGGCTTCGTCTTCATAAACTGGGTGAAGATGATGTCTGAGCCGAACATCCCCCCCAGATACTCCCTCACGGAGAGCGCGTTGTCGTGCTGGTTAAGATTCGTACCGATGGCGATGATTACTTTCATGGGCCTCTATCTTAAGTCGATGACTTCTGCCTGAGGATAGTCTTTCGCATTGAAGCGGAACACCTTGTCGGGCAGGGAAGCCTTTCGGAAATTACTGATATTGATGTTGGTCCAGCCTTTCGCGGTTTTCATCTTTACGTTGGTGGGCACGAACTGGTTGTTCACGGTGATATACATCTCCGTGATGGTGCGTTTGGGATTGGTGGCTTTCAGATATACTTCGTAGCCGCTTTTCACGTCCTTCTTGGTCATCGAGTAGCCCATGTTGTAAAGGTTGATGAATCGGTAGGGGTTCATCGTCTGCTGCTGGGCTTCGGTGGGAGTTGACACATTCACTTCCTCTGTGGCAGTCATATAGGTCCATTGCGTCTTCCCGTCATACCACATCTTGGCTTGCGGGGTGTTGGCCACGAATTTGTTGCCTTTGATGGAAATCGTACCTGAGGCATTGCCGTATTTGCCGCTCATCACGAAATTGGCCGTAGCACCTTTCTTGGCATTCACCACGGATGCGGCCTTGTCGAGTATCTGTTTGGCGGTCTGAGCGCTGACGTTGGTGAGCGCGAGCGCGCATATCAATGTGAAGATGATTCTTTTCATTTCTTATCTGTTTTTAAATTATCCTGTTCTTTTGACGTTTTCCCGACGGGATGGTTTAACCGCGAAGCGATGCCAGCAGACTGTCGAGGCTTGCTATATCGGTAATCAGCACCTCGCGGGGCTTCGAGCCTTGTGCGGCTCCCACGATACCTGCTTCCTCCAACTGGTCCATCAGTCTTCCGGCACGATTGTAGCCAATGGCAAAGCGGCGCTGCACCATGCTGGTAGAGCCCTGTTGCGAGACGACGATGGCATGGGCTGCCTCTTCGAACAGCGGATCCAGATTGTGGGCGTCGATTGAACCACCGCCAGAAACTCCGCCTTCATCGGTAGAAGGTTCTGGCAGTTCGAGCGGCTCAACGGGACCGGGCTGTGCCTCTACATATTTATTAATGCGCTCCACCTCGGGAGTATCCACGAAGGCACATTGCACACGTACGGGATCGCTACCGGCAGAATAGAGCATGTCTCCACGTCCGATGAGCTGGTTGGCTCCCGTGCGGTCAAGGATGGTCATCGAGTCGATGCGGGCAGACACCTTGAAGGCGATACGTCCGGGGAAGTTGGCCTTGATGTTACCCGTGATGATCTTCGTGGTAGGACGCTGGGTGGCTATCACCATGTGGATACCTACGGCGCGTGCCAGCTGGGCGATACGTGCGATGGGAAGTTCAATCTCCTTGCCGGCCGTCATGATCAGATCGCCGAACTCATCGATAATGACAACGATATAGGGCATGAAGTCATGGCCGTCGGTTAGGCGGAGCTGACGGTTCACGAATTTCTGGTTGTATTCCTTGATGTTGCGCGCACCGGCCATCTTCAGCAGGTCGTAGCGGTGGTCCATCAGTTTGCAGAGGGAGTTGAGCGTGCGGATCACCTTGGTCACATCGGTGATGATAGCCTCCTCGTCGCCCGAATCATCGGGAATCTGCGCCATGAAGTGGTTCACGATGGGGGCATAGATGGAGAACTCCACCTTCTTGGGGTCAACGAGCACGAATTTCAGTTCGTTGGGGTGCTTCTTATATAACAAAGAGGTGATGATGGCATTCAGACCGACGGATTTACCCTGACCGGTAGCACCAGCCACGAGCAGATGCGGAATCTTGGCCAAATCTACCATGAACACGTCGTTGGTAATCGTCTTTCCGAGTGCCAGCGGCAGTTCCATCGTGGTTTCCTGGAATTTTCTGGAGTTCAGGATGCTTTCCATCGAGACGATGCTTGCCTTGGCGTTAGGCACTTCGATACCGATGGTGCCCTTGCCGGGGATAGGTGCGATGATACGGATGCCGAGTGCCGAGAGGCTCAGGGCGATATCATCTTCCAGATTGCGGATCTTGGAGATACGCACGCCTTCGGCCGGTGTGAGTTCGTAGAGCGTGATGGTGGGGCCTACGGTGGCCGAGATACTCGAAATCTTCACCCCGAAGGAGTTCAGCACCTCGATGATGCGGTTCTTGTTGGCCGTCTGCTCCTTCATGTCGATATACGGCCGGTTGTCGGTATCGTATTTCTTGAGCAGGTCGAGTGTGGGATACTTATATTTCAGGAAAGGCTCCTTCGGATTGATAGGCGTGGAGAGGTCCTCTTCGCCCTGCACACTCTTGCCGGATGCCTTTTCGCCTTCTCCGGCCACGGTCACGGTCATGTCACCTAATTTCTCGGTTTCATCGGACTTATCCGTCTTCTTAACTTTCTGGTCCTCAGTTTTTTCGCCGATTTCATCGACAAGGCTATCTTTCTGGTTATCGTTAGCGTTAACGTTAAGGTTATCGTCCGTCAGGTCAATCGTCTGGCTCGGTGTGGGATCTTCGAAGGCAGGAGCCAATGCCGGTTCGGGTTCATGGTCTTCACTCGTGTTGGTGATGCGGAATTTCACGCGATCGGTTATGATGCTCACGGGATTGAGCAGTTTGCGTATCACGTTGATAGTCTCGTTGCTGATATAGGTCAGGAAGATGATGGCCACGATGCCCAAGACGGCCATCAGGCCTGGCGCTCCAATCACATTCTCCAGCCACTGGCATACGAAAGCGCCGTGGTCGCCGCCGGGGTTATAGACTTGGTCGCCGAGGATAGGTGTGAGGAATTTGGCAAACGTCACCGAGCACCATAGCATGATGACAACCAGCGAGAGAAACCACTTGAAGAGATTGATCTTCGTGTAGGCCTTCGAAATGCGAAGCCCGAAGATGGCCAGCAGTACCGGAATGATGAAGGCGGCAAATCCGAAGCACCGCGAGATGAAGAAGTAGGAGAGTAGTGCTCCCGTAGAGCCGCATGTGTTCTGAAACTCGCGCTGAGTGTTCATCCATTCGCCGGGTTTCAAGTCCAGCACGAGGCTTTGGTCGGCCTGTCCAGTGGTGAAATAACTGACAAATGCCAGTATCATGTAAATCGCGATGATAAACAACGAGAACCCGAAGATTCCGTTGAAGATATCGTTCTGAAATATATTCTTGATGCCTATTGCCTCCGAAAATGATTTCGCCGGTTTTGGCTGCTTCGTCTGCTTTTTCTTTGCCATTCCTTTTAATGTGGTTTAAAATTTGATGCAAAAGTAGCAGATTTTTCTTAGAAAACACCATAAAATCGCATTTTTTTGCTAATTTTGCACCGATTTTTATATGAAGACTATTTTTAAGAAGTTTGACAAGAAACGCATCACCGCCCTCCCCGTTGTGCATTTTGAAGGCAGAATCGTGGTGGTGATCTCTGCTGGCGAGGCCGAGAAGGCCGTTGACTACCTGTTGACCCAGCCCATACTCGGTGTGGATACGGAGACCCGTCCCTCTTTCAAGAAGGGGGAGATTCATAAAGTGGCGCTCCTCCAGGTTTCCACCCACGACACCTGTTTCCTCTTCCGGCTCAACCATCTCGGCATGGCTCCCGCTATCGTCCGCCTGCTCGAAGATGTGAAAGTGCCCAAGGTGGGATTGTCGTGGCATGATGACATCCTGCAGCTCCACAAGCGTGCTGAGTTTACTCCCGGCAATTTCATCGACCTCCAGAAACATGTAGGGGAGATCGGTGTGGAAGACCGTTCGTTGCAGAAACTTTATGCCAACTTTTTCGGCCAGCGCATTTCAAAGTCGCAGCAACTTAGCAATTGGGAGAACGATGTGCTTCAGGAAAAGCAGAAAATATATGCCGCCACAGATGCCTGGGCCTGCATTCAGCTCTACGAGGAACTGATGCGGCTGGAGCAGACGCAGGACTACGAACTGGTGGAAGAAGCGGAAGCGGCTATTGCCTGATATTCGTACCGAATAAACAACAACCTCATACACAAGACCTATGTACAAGTCAATATATCTAAAGAAAGGAAAGGAAGAGAGCCTGCTCCGCTTTCATCCCTGGGTGTTCTCGGGGGCCATCCTCAGGATGGATGAAGGCATCGGGGAAGGCGATTTCGTGCGTGTGCTGGCAGAAAACGGCGGTTTCATCGCCGTAGGCCACTATCAGATTGGATCCATTGCCGTGCGTGTGCTTTCGTTTCGGGATATTGAGATAGACGAAGCGTTCTGGGAGAGCCGCCTGGCATCTGCCCTCCGCATGCGTATCTCTATCGGTATAGCCGACAACCCTCTGAACAACACCTACCGGCTTGTTCATGGCGAGGGCGACAACCTGCCCGGGCTGGTGATCGACTGCTACGGCCAGACAGCCGTCATGCAGGCTCATAGCGTTGGCATTCACGTCTGCCGCAAAGAGATTGCCGCTGCCTTGGTGAAAGTGATGGGAGACCGCATCGAGAACGTGTTCTACAAGAGCGAGACCACGCTGCCCTTCAAGGCCGAACTTGGTCAGGAGAATGGCTTCATCATTGGTGGTTCCGACGACAACACAGCCTTGGAGAACGGCCTCCGGTTCCACGTGGATTGGCTGCGTGGGCAGAAGACCGGTTTCTTCGTTGACCAACGCGAGAACCGTTCACTGTTGGAGAAATATGCCCGTGGCAAACGGGTGCTCAATATGTTCTGCTATACGGGTGGCTTCTCCTTCTATGCCATGCGCGGAGGAGCCGAACTGGTGCATTCCGTGGATTCTTCAGGCAAGGCTATCGAACTGACACGGGCCAACGTGGAACTCAATTTTCCGGGTGATTCGCGCCACGAGGCTTTCTGTGAAGATGCCTTCAAATTCCTTGAACGGGCTGGCAATCAGTATGATCTCATCATTCTCGACCCGCCTGCCTTTGCCAAGCATCGCGGAGCGCTCCACAATGCCCTGAAGGGCTACACCCGACTCAACCGGGCGGCTCTGGAGAAGATTCAGCCGGGCGGCATCCTGTTCACGTTTAGCTGTTCGCAGGTGGTGACAAAGGACAATTTCCGCAACGCCGTGTTCACGGCTGCTGCCCAGAGCAAGCGCAAGGTGCGCATTCTGCATCAGCTTCACCAGCCGGCCGACCATCCCGTCAACATCTACCATCCCGAGGGAGAATACCTGAAAGGCCTTGTGCTTTATGTTGAATAAGAAGGTTGCTTCATTCATTCGCCAACATCGCTTGCTCCGTCCTGAGGGCCGTTATCTCGTGGCGTTGAGCGGTGGCGCGGATAGTGTTTGTTTGTTGCTCGTCCTGAAGCAGTTAGGCTATTCCGTTGAAGCAATTCATTGCAACTTTCACCTACGTGGAGAAGAGTCTGACAGGGATGAACTTTTCTGCCGGAATCTCTGCGACGAACAGCAGGTTCCGCTCCATCTCGTTCATTTCGAAACGCGGGAGTACGCCCAGCTTCACAAGGTCAGCATCGAGATGGCTGCTCGCCAGTTGCGCTACCGCCATTTCTTTCAGCTCTGCCAAGACCTGCAGATGGATGGCATCTGCGTAGCCCATCATCAGGATGATGTGGCTGAAACGGTGCTGATGAATCTGATTCGCGGCACGGGGCTGAAGGGCTTGTCGGGCATTCGTCCTCGTCAGAACTTCAATTTCGTTTCTAATAATGTATCTGTAAGCCCGTCAGACAGTCAGGTTCTGCATGTTTTTCGTCCTCTTTTGTGCGTCTCTCGCGATGAAATTGAGGATTTTTTAAACGGAATCGGGCAGAAATACGTAACCGACAGTACGAATCTCGTAGATGATGTGATGCGCAACAAAATGCGTCTTCGGGTGCTCCCCATGCTTCGCGAGATGAATCCCAAAGCCTCCGAAAATATCGTTGAAACCGCTGAAAATGTGGCATTTGCGGATGAATACCTCGAAAAGAAAGTAGAGGATGATATCCGCGGATTGATCGGCGAAAATGTTTTCCCAGAAGCCTCTGCCACTCTCTCAATTCCTATCGGAAAGATAGAAAATGAGTATGTCTTGTATCGTATTTTGAGCCGTTTTGGCTTCGTTTCTCCCCAAATCAAGCAGATTTTTGCCCGTTTGGATGCTCCTACAGGAACGGAGTTTTGCTCCGAAACCCACACGCTGGTGTTCGATCGTGGCTGTCTGCTCATTGAGGAATTGGAGAGAATTCCCTTTCGGGAGTTGAAGATTCCCGAGGAGGGCATCTATCGGATAGGGGAGCATGCAAAGCTCAAAATTGAGCGGTTTCATCGAGAGGATTCTTTCCAGATTCCTCGCGAAAAGCATGTTGTTGCATTGGATGAAGCAGAGGTCAGTTTCCCGTTGACAATTAGGCGATTACGCGATGGTGACCGTTTCCGTCCGTTTGGCATGAAAGGCAGTAAGCTGGTTAGCGATTACCTTACTGACCAGAAACGCTCCTTGCTCGAGAAACGCCGCCAGTTGGTCGTCACCGACAGCCATGACCGCATCCTCTGGCTGGTTGGTGAACGACTGGATGATCGGTTCAGGATCAAGGATTCTACCGAACAGATTCTTGTGCTGATTAGGGAATGAGTTACAGCGTTACAGCGTTACAGTTCCAAAAACGAGTGTGGGTAATTAAGAAAATAGAACTATATTTATATATATTTATAAATATATATAAATATAGAAGTAAATTTTGGATTAGAATGACTCTTTCGAGAACTGTAACACCGTAACAGCGTAACAATCCTGAACATCGAAACCTCAAAAAAGTAGGTAATGAATGTAATAGTGCAAACTTATCCAGGAATATGACATCCGAAGCGCAAAAATATGATTTCCTGATGCGAAACCATATCGTAATTCCTTTTAACAATATCAGATGTTTTTGTTAACAGAATTTTACAGCTTATCATGTGCAGTTTTTTGGCGGATTCAAATTATTGTCGTATCTTTGCAAAGTAATTTCGAAACTGAATAGACAGTATGCATACAAGAGAAGAGAAACTGGAAGCCTTCGGAAGGCTGCTCGATGTGCTTGACCGGCTGCGTAAGGAATGTCCCTGGGACAGGAAACAGACTAACGAGAGCCTGCGGCTGAACACGATTGAAGAGACGTTCGAACTGTGCGATGCGCTTCTGAAAGACGATAAGAAGAATATCTGCAAGGAACTGGGCGACGTGATCATGCACGTGATGTTTTATGCCAAAATAGGCGAAGAAACCGGCGATTTTGACATTGCCGACGTCTGCAACAAAGAGGCTGACAAACTGATCTTCCGCCACCCGCACGTCTATGGCGAGGCAGAGAGCCTGAAGCATTCGCATCTGGCGCAAGCCGCTGAGGGTGAGGAACTCTCATCCAAGCAGGTGCTCGAAAACTGGGAGCAGATCAAGATGCGCGAGAAGGATGGCAACAAGAGCGTGCTCAGCGGAGTGCCCGATGCGCTGCCCACGATCATCAAAGCCTACCGCATTCAGGAAAAGGCGCGCAACGTGGGGTTCGACTGGGAAGACCGTCAGGACGTTTGGGCAAAGGTACGCGAGGAACTTGGCGAACTGGAGGCTGAACTGAAACGGGAAGACAAGGAGAAGGCCACGAAGGAACTGGGCGATTTCCTCTTCTCCGTGATCAACGCTTCAAGGCTCTACAAGCTGAATCCCGACAATGCGCTGGAATATACCAACCAGAAGTTTATTCGACGTTTCAACTATATAGAGCAGCATTCCATCAAGGCAGGTAAGCCGCTGACGGAAATGACGTTAGGCGAAATGGATAAACTTTGGAATGAAGCAAAGGAATTGGAAAAAGAATCAAAGATATGAAGAGACTGATTTATATATTTGCAGCCCTGCTGGTGATAGGCATCAGCGGTTGTAAGGAGCAGAAAAAACCCGCTCCTGAAGTATTGAGTGGCGTTGGAGAAGATAGCCTGGAAATGGCAGACACTACCGTCTATGGCGTTTGCGGAGAAGGCACGGCCATGCACTCCCTGGAACTCATCACCAACAATGGAGACACGCTGCTGATGGGAATGGGCGACGACTCGATACCCTGCGTGAGGGGCGGACTCTCGGTGGGCGATCGCCTGGCTGTCATCATCCAGAAAGGGGGCGAAGAAGATGAATGGGACAAGGCCTCGCTCGTGATCAACCTCACCACGCTGATGGGCAAATGGACGGCTCTCGACAAGACTTTCGAACTGCAGGAAGGCGGAGTGGTGGTCAGCACCGTGGTAGAGCCCCATCCACTGACCGAATGGAAGATCTTCAACGGTCATCTGGTGCTCTCGGCCGACACCTTCGATATCTATGAATTGGGAGCCGATTCCCTGTATCTGGAAAACAAGGCTGGCATCTTTGCCTACAAACGGATGAAGTAGGGCCAAGTGGAGCAGTTCAGGGTACATATCTTAGGATGCGGAAGTGCATTGCCCACCCTTCATCACATGGCTTCCTCGCAGGTGGTGGAGTTGCGCGACAAGCAGTTCATGGTGGACTGCGGTGAAGGCACCCAGTTGCAGATACGCCGTTCGCGAATCAATTTCAATAAGATTCAGGCCGTCTTCATATCCCATATCCACGGCGACCATTGCTTCGGGCTGATAGGAATGATCAGCACTTTCGGACTTCAGGGGCGCAAGGCTCCGCTCCAGGTATATGCCCCTGAGGCGCTCGGGCCGATGCTGCAGTCGCAGATAGACCTCTTCTGCCAGCACCTCAGTTTCGAGGTCACTTTCCACGCCATTGACACGAAGCAGAACGCCGTCATCTATGAAGACCGGTCGCTCACGGTGTCAACCATCCCCTTGCAGCACCGTCTGCCCACGTGCGGTTTCCTCTTCCGTGAAAAACCTACATTGCCGCATATCCGGCGCGATATGATTGACTATCTGGAGATACCAGTCTCGCAAATCAACAACATTAAGAACGGGGCAGGGTGGACAACTCCTGACGGGCGCACCTTTACCCACGAACAACTGACCACGCCTGCTGATCCGCCCCGCGCTTATGCCTATTGCTCAGATACCCGATATGTGCCCACGCTCCATGAGATCGTTGCTGGTGTTGACCTGCTGTATCACGAGAGCACCTATTGCCTTGACAGCAAGCAGCGGGCAGAAGCCTACTGGCACAGCACGGCAGCCGATGCGGCCACGGTGGCACGGGAGGCAGGCGTGAAGAAACTGCTGCTGGGCCACTACAGTTCGCGCTATCCAGATGAAAACGCATTCCTGGATGAAGCCCGCGAGATATTCCCAGAGTCGTATCTCACCAACGAAAATGACATTTTCAACGTCTGATTTCCGTCGCTTTGACAAAATTATGGGTGAAATATTTGGAAGTTTCAAGTAAAATACTTAAATTTGCACCAAATATATGCGCGTATGAAGAAATTTTTCCTTAAAATAACCCTCTCGCTGGCTATGTTGGCTGGCTTGCCAGCCATGAGTATGGCGGCTATCGAAATCATCGACCAGGACGCTCAGGCCACGGTGATTTCGCAAACCACCAACAACACGCTTCACATCGTGAATGCCAATGGCGACGTGGTCTATATCTACAACGTGGCTGGCAAGTGTATCAAGACCTTCAAGGTGGAAGGCCCAGACCGCCAGTATGAACTCAATCTTCCGAAAGGAATCTATATCGTAAAAGTAGGTAACACCGCACGACGCATCACCGTGAAATAATGCGCAGGATTCTCTGGATGGCATTCTTTTCGGCAGCCTTTATCCTGATGGCTTGCGACGAAAAGGGTACCTATTCAAATAAAGACTTGACCGTAGAAGCGTTTTCAGCGATGGAAACGCCTTCTTTTGCTATCAACTCACATACGATACGCAAGCATCTCTCACAAATACTGAAGGCCGATACGGGGCGGCTCATTGCTGATAGGGAAGTCCGTAATTTCTACCGTAGGGAGCGTCCCTTCCTCTGGATTGACCGTCACGGCATTGACCATAGGGCCGACTCGCTGCTCTACTGGCTTGAAAGAGTGGGTGAGACCGGCATCGACCCAGCCATCTACCGACTGGAGAAGATGAAGACCGACCTCGCCAGGCTCCGCAGGCTTGACCTCTCGGAAGAGGAAGACATCAATCGGGTGATGGCAAGGCTGGAATACAACCTTACCCGCGCCTACCTGCGCTATTCCTCTTGTCAGCATTTCGGCTATGTGAATCCTGCCTATACGCTCAACCATTGTGCCGTGAAAGACTCGGATTCCACCCACGTCACGTATTACCATGTGTTCGACGTGAAAATGAGCCATCCCAACGAGGCTTTCTACACACGGGCCTATCACAAGATTCAGCACGATAGTGTGGACTTTTTCCTTCGCGAAATCCAGCCTACGGGCAAGATGTATCGTCGGCTGGTGGACTATCTGAACACCAAGAAGCCCCAGGGCGAAGAGCGGCGCAAGGTAATCTGCAGTATCGAGCAATGCCGCTGGCAAACGGAGGATTCGCCCGAGAAACATTCGAAATACGTGTTCGTGAACATACCTTCCTACCGCCTCTATGCCTACGGGGAGGATTCGGTGCTGACGATGAAGGTGGGATGTGGCAAACTCAAGACCCGCACGCCCCTTATCCATTCCAGCATCAAGCGGATGGATCTCAATCCGAAGTGGTTCGTTCCCCAGAGTATTGCCAAGGGCATTGCCGGACGTACGGGCTATCTGCGCCGCAACAACATGTATATCTACGACCGGAAGGCGGGTAAGCTGCCACCCGAACGCGGTTCCTATTCGCGTATCATGGAGGGCAAGCAGTATATCGTTCAAGAGGGTGGTCCCGGCAATTCGCTTGGGCGCATCATTTTCCGCTTCGATAACAACCACAGCGTATATCTGCACTATACGAACACGCCCTGGTTCTTTCAGAAGAGCGAGCGCTCGGTCAGCCACGGGTGCGTGCGTGTGGAAAGACCTTTGGAACTGGCCATTTTCCTGCTGAAGAAGAAGGATGAGGACTTGATAGAGAGAATCAAGTATTCGATGGAGGCCGACCTCAATCCTAACGACAATGCTCCGGATGATAAGCCCAAGGTTGACCGCAAGAAGCTGATAGGCAGCGTCAACGTTGACCCAGAAATCCCCGTTTTCATCGGTCATTTCACCTGCTATCCATCGGCCGACGGCGAGCTGCATTATTATAAAGATGTGTATGGCTATGATGCCGCCATCTGGAAAGAAATGAAAAAATACCTGCTTTGAGCGAGAACGAGATATTAAGACTGTTGTCCAAGCCCGAAACGCAACGCAAGGGCTTCGAGATGATTGTACGCCAGTATAGCGAAATGCTATATTGGAAGATACGTAATATCGTTCAAGACCATGATGATGCCAACGACGTGCTCCAGAATACGTTCCTCAAAGCCTGGCAGGGGCTTGGCGAATTCCACTCTAAGTCAAAATTATCCACATGGCTCTATCGTATTGCCGTAAACGAATCGCTCGATCACCTGAGAAAGCAGAAATCCAAAGTGAGTGCCGACGAAGATATCTCTGTGGCCAACCGGCTGCTGGCAGATAACTTCTTCGATGGAGATGAAGCGCAGGCCCTGCTGCAGGAAGCCATAGCGCAACTGCCTGATGTTCAGCGCACTGTGTTCACACTACGTTACTATGACAATATGAAATATTCAGAGATGAGCATCGTGCTGAAAACCTCAGAAGGTGCCCTGAAAGCCTCATATCACATAGCGGTGAAAAAAATTCATGACTATCTTTTAAACTTTTCCAAATCCTAAACGTCTAACTATCAAAGAAATCATTATGAAAGAAGAGAATGATCTTAAACAGGCCTATGGCACACAAGCGCCTTTCAAGGTGCCTGAAGGATATTTCGATGATTTTGCTACCCGCATGATGCAGATGCTGCCCGAGCAGGAAGCAAAGGTTATCGAGATGAAACCGTCAGGATGGCTACGCTGGCGTCCCTACGTGGCAGCAGCCAGTATTTGTGCGATAATCGGCGGCTCGGCTCTGTTCTTCTTCGGACAAAATACCGAGCAGACCACTGCCTATTCCGGTTCGAATGCTCCTGCTACGGAGATCACTATGGAGCAGGCTGCCGACTATGTGATGATTGACAATGATGACATTTATACTTATTTAGCTGATTTCTGATGAAAAAGATTCTCCTATTATTTATATCGCTCATGAGCCTGACGCAGGCATCAGCTCAATTCGGCAAGATGCCTAAGTTTGACCCCAAGCAGTTTCAGGCTGATATGGAGCAATTCATCACGACTGAAGCCGCTCTCTCGCCCAAGGAGGCAGAGGCTTTCTTCCCAGTTTATCGGGAAATGCAGAAGAAGCAGCGTATTTTGTTTGACCAGCAACGCCGTCTCCGTCACATCAAGCCTACGGATGAAGCCGGTTGCCGTGAGGCTATTCAGAAAAGTGATGACTGTGAACTCCAGTTGAAAGAGATACAGTTGCAGTATCATAAGAAGTTTATGAAGATTCTTCCGGCCTCCAAAGTCTATGATGTCCTGCGCGCGGAGGAAAAGTTCCATCGGCAGATATTCAGCATGAACAGATTCAGAAGAGGCGGGAAAAGATAACTCTCTTCACTTCTCCAATAGGTAAAAACACAAAGAAAGCCGTTTCCATCGTGAAAGCGGCTTTCTTTTTTAGCATATCTCAAAAGGATTTATCCAATCAGTTCCACACTTCGTTTGAGGAATTTGTCGAGTGCTTCACCGCGAAGCATACCGTTCTGCAGGAGGGCAAGGTCAATCAGTTGGTGAACAATCTTGTTGTCCTTGGCGGCCTCGGCAATAATCTGCTTCTTCTGGTTCTGCTGCTCATCGATAGCCTTCTGCGTGTTGCTCAGGTCGTCTTTCTCGTCCTGGGTCACTTCCTCTGGCTTCTTCTTGTTCTGCTCCTGACGGAGAATGGCCAGGCGGGCTTCCTGTCCCTTGATTTCTGCAAGGACAGGCTTCAGGGCTTCCTCGGTTTTGGCGGTTTCATCGGCAAGAACCTTCTTGATGAGCGGATGATCGGCATTGAGCACCAGGTTGTAGGCATCGGGCATCTGCGAATAGAATCCCATGCCCTGCTGATATCGGCTCATGTCCTTCATGCGGCGCATGTATTCACTCTGCGTGATAACGATGGGCTGAGCCTGTTCGCCAAGACTCTCCACCTCCACATAGAACTCTGCCTTCTCCATCTTGGGCATCTGCGAGCGGAAAGCCTCTGACAGATTGTCACTCTCATCTTTGCCGAGTGAGTTTTTCGGTGCATCTTCCTTCACGATGAGACGATCGATGATATCACCGTCCACACGTGTGAAACGGCACTTTTCGAACTTCTGCTCCAGCATTCCCACCATCGGTGTGTCAAGTTGTCCGTCCATTATCAGCACGGAATAGCCTTTAGCCTTTGCTCCTTCAATAAAGGAGTATTCAGCTTCCTTATCGTTAGCATAGAGATAGATCAGGTTGCCGTCCTTGTCGGTCTGATTATCCTTGATGAGTGTCTTGTATTCCTCGTAGGTGAAGTATTTGCCATCTACATCCTTCAGCAGTGCAAAGTCCTTGGCTCGGTCGTAGAAATCTTCCTGCGAAAGCATGCCGTAATGGATGAAGAGTTTCAGGTCGTCCCATTTCTCCTCGAAATCCTTGCGGTTCTCCTTGAAGAGAGAACTCAGCCGGTCGGCAACTTTCTTGGTGATATAGGTGGATATCTTCTTTACGTCACGGTCGCTCTGGAGATACGAGCGGCTTACATTCAACGGAATATCGGGTGAGTCAATCACGCCATGAAGCAGGGTCAGGAACTCAGGAACGATGCCTTCTACCTGATCCGTTACGAACACCTGGTTGCAATAGAGCTGAATCTTATTGCGCTGTATGTCAATGTTTTGCTTGATACGTGGGAAATAGAGAATACCCGTCAGATTGAACGGATAATCTACATTCAGGTGAATCCAGAACAGGGGCTCGTCCTGCATGGGGTAGAGTGTGCGGTAGAAACTTTTGTAGTCCTCGTCCTTCAGCGTGGAAGGAGTCTTTGTCCAGAGCGGCTCCACATTATTTATAATATTGTCTTCCTCGGTATCCACCTGTTTGCCGTCCTTCCATTCGGTCTTCTTGCCGAAAGCTACCGAAACCGGCAGGAACTTGCAATACTTGTTGAGCAGTCGCTCAATGGTGGCCTTCTCAAGGAATTCCTTGCAATCATCGTCGATATAAAGGATGATGTCAGAACCGCGATCGGCTTTCTCCACCTCTTCAATCGTGAATTCAGGACTACCGTCGCAGCTCCATTTCACGGCTTTCTCACCCTCACGATAACTCTTTGTCACGATTTCCACCTTCTTCGACACCATGAACGAAGAATAGAAACCCAGTCCGAAGTGGCCGATGATGGCGTTGGCCGTGTCCTTATACTTGTCGAGGAAGTCAGTAACGCCTGAGAAAGCAATCTGGTTAATGTATTTGTCAATTTCCTCTGCGGTCATTCCGATACCGCGGTCGCTGATGGTCAGTGTGCCCTTGTCGGCATCGAGCGAAACATGCACGGTCAAGTCGCCCAATTCTCCGTTGAAATCGCCTTTTTCTTTCAGCGTCTTCAACTTCTGGGTGGCATCAACGGCATTGCTCACCATTTCACGGAGGAAAATCTCATGGTCAGAATAGAGAAATTTTTTGATGACGGGGAAGATGTTCTCTGTCGTAACCCCGATATTACCTTTTTGCATAATTTTGAATGTAATTAAGTTTCTGCCTTACACTCTTGCAAATTCCGTGCCAAAGCGAGAAATGGCATATATACCATTAAATTGAGTTTACGCTACGTATCAAATAATGTCAAAAAGGTATTAATTTATTTCAAAGTCCGATTTTTCTTATCTTTTTATTTGAAACAAAACGAAATTTTCACTATCTTTGCGAAGAAAATCAGGACAGTTTGACCGGACATGGAAACGCAAGAGAAAAAGTTCAGTATGATTGCTGATTATTACTCGCATCATTATGACGAGGTGCTTGGCTTTGTGTCAAAGCGGATGATGTATGCCGAGGGTGCTGAAGACATTGTTCAAAATGTCTTTATGCGGCTTTTGCGTACGGATAAGATGATTACTCCCATCACGCTTCCGTGTCTTGTATATACCACAGCCCGCAATCTGCTCATTGACTACTGGCGCCATCGTCGGTCGGTAGAGGAATATGAGCATTTCATCGTGCAGCTGGGGGCGAGTGATGATCTCGACGTGGCTTCGGTGTATAGTGCGGCCGAGATAACGGAGATCTTGGAGCGCGGCATAGCCCGCCTGACTGATCATCAGCGCACCATTTACCGTATGAATGTATATGAAGGAAAGAAAGTTTCGGAGATTTCCGAGACGCTTCATCTGACTTATAAGAGCGTTGAAAACCGCTTGGGAAGCGCTCGCAAGGAAATTCGCCAGTACATGAAACGCATGCTGGCATAACATAACCCTATATATTCGATAGGTAGGTTTTTTTAGGTAACAGTCCCCGCAATAACGTAGTGATACGTATAAAGCGGGGACGTTTTTTAGTTCTGCTTGAAAGCCAGCACCTTGGTCATTTCTGGATCCAGATAGAAGGTGCGCACGAGGGTATCCTCCTGTTGTATCACCTTCATCCGCATATAGATGAATTTTCCGGGCACCGGTTTTTCCCATTTAATGCCTTTCTTGAAGGCTTTGTCTTGCGGAGCCTGTTGCTGAAGGGCAACGAGCACGCTGTCTTTCACCTTGTACGTGCTGTCCATCGAGATAAACTCCGTCTCATATTCTGCATTGACCAGATTCGCTTTGAGGAATTCATCTACGGTGTTGGTGGCCTTGCGCCGATTGCCACAGGCCATCAGCACAAGGCTACACGTTATTATATATAATACCTTTCTCATTTCTTTGCAGGTATATTCTTCAGGATTTCGAGCAGATGATCCCACACCATCTGGACCGTGGGGATGAGCAGGCGCTCATCGGGTGAATGCACGCCGCGGAGCGTGGGCCCGAAGCTCACCATGTCCATGTGAGGATATTTCTCGGAAAAGAGTCCGCATTCCAGTCCTGCATGAATGCCGAGCACCTTTGGCTCCTTGTTGAAGAGTTTGCGGTAGGCTTCAACGGTGATCTTGGTCAGTTGGCTGTTGGCATTCATCTTCCATGCGGGATAGCCGTCGCCCTGGTTCACTTCCGCACCGGCCAGTTCAAACACGGCCTTGATCGTTGCAGCCATGTTGCGGAGGTTGCTCATCACGTTACTGCGCTGTGATGCCACAACCTTCACCTCGCCATCCGTGGTTTCCACGCTGGCCACATTGCTCGAAGTCTCCACAAGCCATGCTATTTCCTCATCCTGGCACATCGTCAGAATACCGTTGTGCATGGCCTGCAGACAACGGATGAGGTTCTTGGCCGTCTTGTCGTCCATTACCTCTATGCGCTCGGCGCTTTCCATCAGGAACTCCATTGTGGTATCCGTCACGTGGAACTCATCTGCGGCCTCCGTAGCAAACACATTCCAGTCGGCTCTCACGTTCTCCTTCATGGCATTGGGCACGGCTATGATGAGCTGGCCGTCGCGAGGAATGGCATTGTGCATCTTGCCGGAGTTGAAACAAGCCAGGCGCACATCGGTCTTCTGCATCTGGGCATAGATGAAACGGGCCAGCAACTTGATGGCATTGGCGCGTTTCTTGTTGATATCATCGCCGGAATGACCGCCCACCAGGCCTTTCAGCGCAATCTTCAGGAAGAAGTAGTCTGCGGGAGCCTCTTCCTTGGTGTAATGGAAGATACCCTCCGTAGTGATGCCACCGGCACACGAAACGAATATCTGTCCTTCATCCTCAGAGTCGAGGTTGATCAGATAACGGCCGTTCATGAAGTCGCCTTTCATGCCGAAAGCACCGGTCAGTCCGGTCTCTTCGTCACGGGTGAAGACACACTCGATGGGGCCGTGCTCAATATCGTCAGAGTCAAGGATTGCCAGTTCGATGGCATCGCCGATACCATCGTCGGCTCCGAGCGTGGTTCCCTTGGCCTTCATCCACTCACCGTCAATGTAAGTCTCGATGGGGTCGTTCAGGAAGTCAATCTCATGGTCCACGAGTTTGTCGCACACCATATCCATGTGACTCTGCAGGATCACCGTCTCCAGGTTCTCATAGCCCTTGGTGGCCGGTTTGCGGATCAGCACGTTGCCGGTTTCGTCCACCTTGGTCTCCAATCCACGGCTTCTGCCGAATTCTTTCAAGTACTCAATCATCTTTTCCTCGTGCTTCGAAGGACGGGGAATCTGGTTAATTTTGGCGAATTGCTCGAAAACACGAGCGGGTTTTAAATCACTTTTATTCATTATTAATGTAATTTTATTTTGAAATTCAAGGGATATTCCGTATCTTTGCACTCGATTTTGCATTACAAATGCATGCAAAGATAATAAAAATGCTGAAAACTCTTGCCATAACCGTGTTAATAATTGCTATTTGCATAGCATTATTGAGTGTGAAGGTGATTTTCAAGAAGAATGGAAAGTTCTCCTCACAACATATTCACGACAATGAAGCGTTGCGCCAGCAGGGCATCCATTGCGTGCTCGATCAGGACCGTGAGGCAAGGGAAGCAGACAAAGCCTATTAAGAATCAAAACATTATAAGAAAATGAAAAAGACATTTATCGTTGCACTCTGTGCCGTTATGATGGCATCATGCAACAAACAGGCACCCAAGGTTGACGAAAAGCCGGCCAGTCAGAATGCACCCACAGAACTCAAGATCGCTTTCGTTGAGGTAGATTCCATCATGACGCAGTACACTTTCTGCAAGGAAAAGAGCAAGGAGCTTGAGAAGAAAGGCAACAACATCCAGAGCACACTCGCCCAGAAGCAGCAGGCTCTCCAGAATGCTGCCGTGAAGTTCCAGCAGGACATACAGGCCAACAAGTACACCCAGCAACAGGCTGAAGCCGTACAGGCCGGACTCCAGAAGCAGAACAATGACCTGCAGGCACTCAATCAGCGTCTGACAGCTGAGTTCCAGAACGAAACCGAGAAGTTCAACGAGGAACTCCGCAAGAACATCCAGGCTTATCTGGCTGAATACAACAAGGATAAGAAATACTCCATCATCTTCAGCAAGCAGGGTGACAACATCCTTTATGCCGACGGTGCATACGATATCACGAAGGAAGTGGTGGCCGGCTTGAACAAGTCATACAAGGCTGCTCCTGCCAAGAAGGATGAGGAGAAGAAGGACGCCAAGGCCGAAAAGAAATAAAGCCACGGAAACAATTATCCAACCCATTGCCCAGTTCCACTCTCCGTTGAGGAGCAAGTTTGGCATTCCACGCCAAAGCGGACTGGTAGAAGAGCTCGAAGGCGAAATCGTCTTCGAGCCTCCTTTTCGTAACCCCGACTTCATCCGTGGACTTGAAGAGTTTGACTACATCTGGCTCATTTGGGAATTTTCGGCCAATCGCCATCAGACCCATAACGCAATGGTGCGGCCTCCTCTTCTCGGAGGAAACCAGCGAGTGGGGGTGTTTGCCACGCGCTCACCATTCCGTCCCAACAGTCTTGGACTCTCTTCCGTACGCATCGCAAAGATAGAGTGGGAGGATAGTCGTGGTCCTGTCATCAAGGTGAAAGGTGCTGACCTGATGGACGGCACGCCTATCTTTGACATCAAGCCCTATGTGGCTTATGCCGACAGCCACGAGGGTGCCCGAAGCGGATTCGTTGACCAGCATGAATGGAAGCGCTTGAAAGTCGTGATCCCAGATGAGTACCACGCTCTCTTTACTCCCAAAGAACTCGAATCCGTCGAGGAAATTCTTTCCTGGGATCCTCGCCCGCAAACCCAAATCCATCACGACAAGACTTTCGGAATGCCCTTCGGCAAATACGATATCCGTTTCCGTGTAAAGGATGACATTCTCACCGTCGTTGAAATCGTCGTTTCCAACGGATGATACTTTGCCTTCCATTCCGTAAATGAAATTCCGAAAGGCTTATTTTTCGGTGAGGATCTTCATGTATTCTTCGTAGCTAATGTAGCGGCCGCCCATGCTCTTGAGATGGGGAGTCTCCAGTTGGCAGTCAATCATCCTGCCTCCTACGTCTTTCATGGTTTGGGCCAGCGCGATGAGGGCTACCTTGCTGGCGCTGGGTTGCAAGGAGAACATGCTCTCGCCGATGAAGCAACGGCCAATGGTTACGCCGTAGAGACCGCCCACGAGTTGACCGTCTTCCCATACCTCCACGCTTGCGGCCAGATGCTGGCGATGGAGTTCGGTGTAGGCTTTGATCATGTCATTGCCCAGCCAGGCTCCTTCTTCTTCATAGCGCAGTTGGCTGCAATGACGGATTACACTTTCGAAATCGCGGTTGATGGTTACTTCATGGCGGTTCTTGTTGAGCAGGGAGCGCATGGAGTGGGAGATATGAATCTCTTCGGGGAAGATGACGAAGCGCTTCATGGGGCAGTACCAATGGGGTTCATCGTCGTCGCGGAAGCTGTACCAAGGGAAGATGCCGTGACTATAGGCCAGCAGCAGACGGTCAACGCTGAGGTCGCCGCCCACGGCTATGAGTCCGTCGTCTTCACCCCAATGCGGGTCGGGAAACCAAAGTCCTTTATCGAGTTGTATCACCATAAGTTTTGCAAAGTTACGAAAAACTTCTTAAAGAAGATGAGGAATTTGAAAAATATGCTTACCTTTGTATGCAAATCAAGAAGTATCATAGCATGCCAAAGGAACAATCGAGCATCAAGGAGCGTAGCCGGACTGGCATCCGTGAGCCCCGACGCTATAAAGTGACTATCTATAACGATGATTTCACTTCGATGGAATTTGTGGTGAGGATTCTGATGGAAGTGTTCTTCAAGAGCCAAGCCGAAGCTGAGGCGCTGATGCTCAAAGTGCACCATTCCGACAAGGCTGTGGTGGGTATCTATAGCTATGACATAGCCGTGAGCAAAGTGGAAAAAGCCACGCGGATGGCCCGCGAAGAAGGTTTCCCGCTGCGGCTTACCTACGAACCCGAATAAATCATAGAATTTTCTGTTATGCCAAATATTCCGAATACAAAGTTTACCGACCAGGTGTTTCAGGACACGATGAAGAAGTGTGTCGATATGCGCCACCAGTTCGTCACTCCGGAACATCTGCTCTACGGACTTCTCGAACAAGACCGCTTTGCGGCGGCCCTCGACTATTATGCCGATCTGACTATCTTGGTGCCTGACCTCAACGACTATCTTCAGAAGATGGAGAAGGTGCCCGAAGGCATGGCGTATAGGCCCGAGACCTCACAGCAACTGTCGGAGCTGCTGGAGGCAGCCTATCGTAATGTGTCCTTTTCGAGTGCTGAGAGCCTGGACGTGCCCCATCTGACGCGCGCGCTGCTCAGCCTGGACGACTCGTGGGCTGCCTATATGCTGAAGAAGGAACTGGGCGATGATGTGGAAGAGTTTATGGGCGAACTGATTTCCTATTATGAGGAAACGGATGAAGAAACCGCTGATGCGGACGGTGATGCTGAGGAGAGTCATGACCGGCAGCAGTGGAAACGGCTCGTGACCTGTCTGAATGATACCGTGGCTTCGCATCATCCGCTCATCGGACGCGAGAATGAACTGCAGCGTACCATTCAGGTGCTCTGCCGCAAGGATAAGAACAATCCGCTCCATGTGGGAGAGCCCGGTGTGGGAAAGACGGCTCTGGTATATGGGCTTACGGCGCGAATCGTGAAGGGCGATGTGCCCGACCGTCTGAAGGGCTGTAAGGTTTTCCAGATGGATCTCGGCACGATGCTCGCCGGAACTCAGTTTCGCGGTGATTTCGAGAAACGTATCAAGCAGGTGATGGAGGGCGTGCGTAAGGAGGGCAACGCCATTGTCTATATTGATGAGATACACAATCTGGTGGGAGCAGGTCGTGGCAGCGACGGAGCGATGGATGCTTCCAATATGCTCAAACCATATATGGAGCAAGGGGATATAAGATTCATCGGTTCAACTACTTATGAGGAATATAACCGCTACTTCTCGAAGTCGCGTGGTATCGTGAGGCGCTTCCAGCAGATTGACATTCTGGAGCCGTCGGTTGACGAGACAGTCCATATCATCGAAGGCTTGCAGAAGCAGTATGAGGATTTCCATCACGTGGAATACAAGAAGGATGCCATTCGGTATGCGGTGGAGTCGAGTGCGAAATATATCAATGAGCGATTCCTGCCCGATAAGGCCATCGACCTGATCGACGAGGCCGGGGCCTATCGCGAGATTCATCCCACAGACAAGAAGACTCAATATGTGGATAAAGCCCTCGTCAATGATATCCTGCAGCGCATCTGCAAGATAGATGCCGTGGCGCTGAAGGAAGACAACAACCAGACGCTCGAAACACTTGAGAAACGTATCAAGGCTCGTATTTACGGTCAAGATGAAGCCGTGAGGCAGGTGGTGGAAGCCGTTCAGATGTCAAAGGCTGGCCTGCTCGATGAAAACAAGCCTTTGGCTTCTCTGCTCTTCGTGGGACCTACGGGCGTGGGCAAGACGGAGGTGGCACGCGTGTTAGCACAGGAATTGGGCATTCAGCTGGTGCGTTTCGATATGAGTGAATATACCGAGAAACACACCGTGGCCAAACTCATTGGCTCGCCGGCGGGCTATGTGGGCTATGAAGACGGTGGCCTGCTCACTGATGCCATTCGTAAGAAGCCCAACTGCGTGCTGCTGCTCGATGAGATAGAGAAAGCGCATCAGGACATCTACAACATCCTGCTGCAAGTGATGGACTATGCCTCGCTGACCGATAACAAAGGGCGCAAGGCCGATTTCCGTAATGTCATTCTCATCATGACCAGCAATGCGGGTGCCCAATATGCAGGACAGACCGTAGGGTTTGAGGCCAACACCAGCCGAGGCCAAGCGATGCTCCGACAGGTGAAGAAAACCTTCAAGCCGGAGTTTATCAACCGCCTTTCGGGAACCGTGGTGTTCCACGACATGGACCTGAAGATGGCTGGTATGATTCTCGACAAGAAACTCCGCGAGCTTCAGGAGAAGCTTACGTTGAAGAATGTGGTGATGAAACTGTCTGCCGATGCCCGCCAACACTTGCTCGACGAGGGATTCACCCGCGAGTATGGAGCGCGAGAGATGGATCGCGTGATTGCCTCTCAGCTGAAACCCTTGCTGATGCGCGAGATTCTTTTCGGCAAACTCAAGAAGGGCGGTGAGGCCAGCGTAGATTTACATGATGGAAAACTGATTATAGATGAAGGACAAGAATAATTCATACAACCGCCAGGGCGACTACGAGACCTTTGTCGTAGAGCAGGAGCAGCCATTGCTGGAATTCCTGTTGGAGCACGTGAAGACGCTCAGCCGCTCGAAGATCAAGCAGACGCTTCAAGGCCGTGGCGTGATTGTCAATGGCAAGCAGGTTACGCAGTTCGACTATCAGCTGAAGCCTGGAATGAAGGTGGCCGTGAGCCGTTCGAAGAAAAACAGCGAGACGCTTCGCAGCCGATATGTGCGTATCGTATATGAAGACCGCTGGATTGTGGTGGTTGAGAAGCAGGTGGGTATTCTCTCCATGGCTGCCGGTCACAGTTCGCTCAATGTGAAATCGGTGCTTGATGACTATTTCCGCAAGTCGCACCAAAAGTGCAATGCCCATGTGGTGCACCGGCTTGACCGCGATACGAGCGGATTGATGGTGTATGCCAAGGACAAGCAGACGGAACAGGTGATGGAGCATGCATGGCATGAGATGGTCTATGACCGTCGCTATGTGGCCGTGGTGAGCGGACAGATGGAGCAGGATAGTGGTACGATACAGAGCTACCTGAAAGACAACAAGGCCTACATCACCTATTCATCGCCTACGGATAATGGCGGCAAACTGGCCATCACGCATTACTTCACGCTCGACCGTTCGCGGGATTTCTCGCTGGTGGAATACAAGTTGGAAACGGGCCGCAAGAATCAGATTCGCGTACATTCGGCTGATATTGGTCATCCTGTTTGCGGCGACGTCAAATATGGTGACGGCAGCGACCCTGTTGGCCGTCTTTGCCTTCATGCTTTCCTGCTGTGTTTCGAGCATCCCGTCACGCATGAGCGAATGGAGTTTGAGACCCCGTTTCCTCGGTCGTTTACGGATTTGTTCAGATAAAGGATTAAGGATTTAAAGATTAAAGATTAAGCATTATAATTGTGTTATGCAAGACTATTATTTTTATATTTTCGCCCTGGTGGTGATTGTCGTGGCTTTCGTGCTGCTGAAGAAAGTGGTGAGCTGCCTGCTGAAGTCGGTGATTATGCTGGCCATTATTGGTGCGCTGGCGTACATCTATTTTACATACTTCATGCAGTAGTCTCTTCGTCGTAGAGGCGGTCGAAGATTTGACGGAGCTCCTGGGGGCGGGTAATCAGCCGGCGGATTTCTTCCAATTTCTCCTCGTTGGGAGATTTTGGCATCCACAGGCGTATATATCCGTGCACGGAATACTTCTCGTCCATGTGGTCCATGAAGCGCTGCCAATGCTCCTCCTTCGACTTTTCGGGATAATGGGAAAGGCCGAATTGGACCGTTCGGCGGAAGACACTCATAGGCTCCAGATCACGGTCGGCTTCGGCAACAATCTTCCCGTAGATGCTTCGCGGGGCATGACTGGCGGATGCACGATGATCCTCAACGGCTTCTTTCATCACCTTTATCTGTTCGGCTGAAAACCAACGCTTTAAGCGGGCATCTGCCATTAGGATTTTTCCGCTGGTGAGATGGTGGATGGCGCGAGGCCCTTCCAGTCCCAGGTCGTGATAGGCGGCAATGGCGTAGGCCATGTTGAGATCCGCTCCGGCACGTCGGGCTATCTCCAGCGAACGGCGGATGACGCTGTTGGCGTGAGCAAGATTGTGGGCTTTGTCGAATTCAGTATAGCGGGGCAGAATCTTCTGCTCGATGAATTCCATCAAGTCAAGGCTTACGTTATTTTCCATGAAATGCTCCTTATTTTTTTGCAAATATACTGAGAAATGTTTAACTTTGCAAGAAATTTTCTGAAAATGAAAGATTGAGACAATGAGAAATACGTTGAACGAAGATGAAGTAAGGCTGAATTCGGCAAAGGCATGGCTGCTGGCCGCAAGGCCAAAGACGCTGACGGGAGCCGCCGTGCCGGTGATGATTGCGCTGGCGCTGGCTTGGACTGACCGTTCGGCGGAGCATCCTTTCATGTGGCTGCCTGCCGTGCTTTGCATGCTATTTGCCTTCGTGATGCAGATAGATGCAAACTTCGTGAACGACTATTTCGACTTCATGAAAGGCACGGACGACGAAGAGCGTCTGGGGCCGCGAAGGGCTTGTGCCAACGGTTGGGTGACGGCCAAGGCCATGCGCATCGCTATGGGCGTGACAACGCTCCTGGGCTGCACCATCGGACTACCTCTTATATATTATGGTGGCTGGGAGATGATTGTAGTCGGCGTGCTTTGCGTGTTCTTCTGTTTCCTCTATACCACCCATCTCAGTTATATGGGACTGGGCGACGTGCTGGTGCTCGTGTTCTTTGGCATCGTGCCCGTCTGCGTGACCTATTACCTACAGATGCAGACGGTGACATGGGAAGCCTTCATAGCTTCGTTGGCCTGTGGGCTTGTCATCGATACGCTGCTGCTCATCAACAACTACCGCGATCGTGACAATGACCGTAGGGTCGGCAAGATAACGCTTGTGGTCAGAGTAGGCGAACGGGTGGGCGAGAGCCTGTATCTCTGGGCTGGCCTATTGGCGTTCGTGCTCGGCGTGGTGTTCATAGTCTGCGGTCATCCCATGGCCGCAGTATTGCCTATACTTTATATTTGTCTGCATTTCCAAACCTATAAGAAGATGAAGAGAATCAATCATGGACGTGAGCTGAATAAGATTCTCGGCGAGACGGCCCGCAATATGTTCGTATATGGCCTGATGGTCACCATCGGACTGCTGCTTTCACCCTTGAAGGCACATGCCCAGCAATCGGAGATGAGCCATGTGAAAGTGACGATGAACGACGGCACGCAGCGGGAAGGCTACGTGACGCGCTACTGGAGTGACGGTGGCGGTTTCAAGGTAATGAACCGCAAGTTCAGGATGATGGAAAACGGCGTGGAACGGGAATACACCGCCGACGAGGTGAAAGCCATCGACTTCGTGATGAAGAACCCCGGAAGCACGCTCAACGAGAACGTGATATCTGCCGATGTGGCCAATCCTTCTACCTTCTCTCCCCGAAAGGTAAAACGCCAGTTCGTGCATATAGAAGGAACCACCGAAGATGGAACCATTTACTGGTGGAACGGTGTTGACAGTCAGCAAATGCAGTTAGGTTCGCTCACGGTGAGCACCATCTTCGGCGTGAAGCTGGCGGGCGAAGATATCATCGTGCCCTTCATGACGGGCAACGTGATTTCGCTCAATGCGATGCGCATCCGCTACAAGAAGACTCAGCATAAGCAGCTCGTGGAATATCTTGACAAGCGCGTGCTGAAGGGAGGGCAGAAGTTTTGGGACAGCATCCAGCGCGACCCGATGCTGTTTCTTGAATTGATCAGAGAATATAATAACAAACAATAATAAAAAGAACAATGAGAAGTATTGCATCAAAGTGGTTTGAGACCAAAGTGAAGTATGACAAGATGATGGAAGACGGCACCCAGAAGCCCGTTCCCGAAACCTATGTGGTGGATGCCCTGAGCTTCACCGAAGCCGAGGAGCGCATCACGGAGGAGATGTTGAGTTACGTGAGCGGCGAATTCGACGTGAAGGGTATTGCCGAAGCTTCCTATAAAGAGATATTCTTCAGCGACCTTGACACTGCCGACAAATGGTACAAGGCCAAGCTCCAGTTTATCACGCTCGACGAGAAAACCGAAAAAGAGAAGCGCACCTCGGTGTACTATCTGGTGCAGGCTGCCAACTTCATGCAGGCCGTGAAGAACATCGACGAGGTGATGGGCGGCACGATGATCGACTATGTCATCGCAAGCGTGGCCGAAACTTCCATCATGGACGTCTTCGAGCATACGGCGAAGAAGGAAGGTTAAGGTTTCAGGTTTCAAGTTTCAGGTAATGTACGACGTAAAAGGTAATCTTCGGAAGGTGTTGGGCGATCTGCCTGATGGTGTGCGGCTCGTGGCCATCAGCAAATATCACCCCAACGAATACATCATGGCCGCCTATGAAGAAGGGCAGCGGGTGTTTGGCGAGAGTCATGAACAGGAATTGCGCCAGAAGGTGGAGTCGTTGCCGAAAGACATTGAGTGGCATTTCATCGGCCATCTGCAGACTAACAAGGTGAAGTATATCGCGCCTTACATTCAGATGGTGGAGGCCGTGGATTCGCTGAAGCTGCTCCGCGAGATCAACAAGCAGGCGGCTAAGCACGAGCGCACGATCAAGGTGCTGCTCGAACTTCATATCGCCGAGGAAGAGACCAAGTACGGCCTTACGCTAGACGCCTGCCGCCAACTGCTCGAGGACGGCGAATGGCGCGAACTGAAGAACGTGCAGATTTGCGGGCTGATGATGATGGCTTCGTATGTGGATGACGTGGAGCAGATACGCTCAGAGATGATGCTGGCTTCCGACTTCTTCGATGAAGTGAAGGAGCGCTACTTCAAGGATGACCCTTGCTTCTGCGAGCGTTCGTGGGGCATGAGCCACGATTATCCCATCGCCGTGGAGTGCCATTCCACGATGGTTCGCGTGGGTACTTCGATATTCGGACCGCGTATTTATTGAGGCTTCCGCAGTTGTGCAGATTTTGTGCGCATCATCTGCACTTTTTGTGCAAGGCCTCTGCACAAATTGTGCAACGCATCCGCACAAATTGTGCAACATATCTGCACAAATTGTGCAAACCATCTGCACACTTTCTGCACAACATCACGGGTAAAGCAAAAGGGCATACTTCAATGAGTATGCCCTTATTGATTGATGCCGGAGGAATGGGAAATGTCAGAGCATTCCTTTGGTACTCGGCAATTCAAACTTGTAGATATCGCGCTTCACGGCCATCTTCAGGGCACGTGCCAAGGCTTTGAAGATGCCTTCAATCTTGTGGTGCTCGTTCTGGCCCTCGGCCTTGATGTTGAGGTTCATGCGGGCAGCATCCGACAGACTCTTGAAGAAATGGAGGAACATCTCCGTTGGCATTTCGCCGATGCGCTCACGTTTGAACTCGGCATCCCATACGAGCCACGGACGGCCGCCGAAATCGAGAGCCACTTGGCAGAGACAATCGTCCATCGGCAGACAATAGCCGTAGCGCTCAATGCCGCGCTTGTCGCCTAAAGCCGCAAGGATACATTCGCCCAAGGCGATGGCTGTATCCTCGATGGTGTGGTGTTCGTCCACGTGGAGGTCGCCATCGGTATGGATGTAGAGGTCCATCATTCCATGCTTGCCTATCTGCTCGAGCATGTGATCGAAGAATCCAAGGCCCGTCTGAATGTCACACTTGCCCGTGCCGTCGAGGTTCAGGCGAATATCGATATCGGTCTCCTTCGTGGTGCGGCGCACTTGGGCCGTGCGCTCACCGGCAAAGAGCAGCTCGGCAATCTTTGCCCAATCCATCCCGTCGCGCCCCAGAATCAGGGCCTTGCATCCGAGATTTTCTGCCAGATGGGCATCGCTCTCGCGGTCACCGATGACATAGCTGCCTGCCAAGTCGTAGTCAGGATTGTTGATGTATTCGGTGAGCATGCCCGTGCCTGGCTTGCGGTTGGGGTGGTTGTCTTCGGGGAAATGGGGGTCTATCTTTTGGTCGTCGAACGTGATGCCTTCGCCCTCCAGGGTCTGCAGGATGAAGTCGTGGACGGGCCAGAACGTGTCTTCGGGGAATGAATCCGTGCCCAATCCGTCTTGATTGCTAACCATCACAAAGCGGAAATCGAGTTTTTCGCGGATGAAGGCCAGGTTGCGTATCATGCCTTTGACGAATTTCAGTTTCCCGAAATCGTCTATCTGTTCGTCCTCAGGCTCTTCGATGAGAGTGCCGTCGCGGTCGATGAAAAGAATCTTTTGCGGTTTCATTTTATTGAATCTGTTTGTATTCTGAGTGCAAAGATACGTATTTTTATTTTTTTAATCCTTTAATTCTCCATATTTTTGTTTTTTGGTGTACCTTTGTAGAAAAATAAGAACTGTTTGCGATGGAAACTATCATTCATGAAGAACTGTATAAGACCCGCGGCTTCGGCGCCACGCTGAAGGCGGCTTACAATTTGTTTCTGACCAACTTCACGCGCATCTTCCGCCATCTTTGGTGGGCTGCGTTGATATTTGCCCTTGTGCTGCCCATATCGGTCGTGGCTAATACGCTAATGGTTATGAGCGGCGGAAGCCTGGGATGGCTATGGGCGCCCGTGGTGCTCATCGTAGTGGCTGCCGAGGTGGTGCTTTTTTCGCGCATGATGATGCTTTATAACGACGAGTCGTGGAAGTGGAACATCATCCGCGTGCTGAAACTGACTTTGATCATTCTGGTTGCAGTTGCGGCGGTCAGTTTTATGGTAGGATTCGGCAAGGGGCTGATAGAGAATTGGCTAATGGCCGATATTCAGGAGAAGATGAAGACTGGCGCCGATGCTCAGGCTGCTATGGCTATGGTAGCCAACGCCAATATGAAGGTGATGGCGCTGATGGGTTGTGGAGTGATGCTGATTGGCTTGTTGATGGTTCCGCTTTATTATGTGATTATGAAGTATGTGGTGGAGGTGAAGAGCCGGCTGCGCAAGATCTTTTGGCCGTCTTATATGAAAGGATTCCGCCGTTGGGGCTACATCTTTGTGATGTTGTTGCTGACGGGCCTTGTGCTGGCTCCCTTTGCGCTGATTGTCTGCTTGCCGCTAATCATTATGATTATGAGCATGATGCTCTCCACCAACGGTGTGCTGCAGGGTGATCCTTCGGGACTGCCCGGAGGTTTCATGTGGCTCTATTATGCGGTTTATGTGTTGACGGTCTTCGTGCTTACGTTCTTCACGGTGTTCGAAATGACGGTAGCCTATTTCATGTATGGCAGTATCGAAGCCCGTGAGCAGGAGCGGCAGAAGGCACGCGAAATGAAATTAACAGGAGTAGAAGTATGAAGCAGATCAATTGGGGATTCATCGGTTGCGGTGAAGTGACTGAGAAGAAGTCGGGCCCTGCCTTCAACGAGGTGGAAGGTTCAAGGGTGATTGCCGTGATGAGCCGTACGGAGAAGCGTGCACGCTCTTACGCCGAGCGCCATCATGTGCCGAAATGGTACACCGATGCGCAGGAAATCATCAACGACCCCGACATCAATGCCGTCTATGTGGCTACGCCTCCGTCATCGCATGCCACTTATGCCATCATGGCCATGCATGCGGGCAAGCCGGTCTATGTGGAGAAACCTTTGGCCAGCAGCTATGATGAGTGTGCGCGCATCAACCGCGTGAGCGAACTGACGGGCGTGCCCTGCTATGTGGCCTATTATCGCCGGTATCTGCCATATTTCCAGCGGGTGAAGAAGATTATCACCGACGGCGTGATTGGCAAGGTGACCAATGTGCAGATACGTTTCTCGGTGCCGCCCCGCGAGTTTGACGATGCCTCGCGAAAGAATCTGCCTTGGCGACTTCAGCCCGAGATTGCCGGCGGCGGCTATTTCTACGACTTGGCCCCTCATCAGCTCGATCTGATGCAGGATATCTTCGGCGTAATCACCGAGGCTTCGGGTATCAGCACCAATCGCGGCGGATTCTATGCGGCTGAGGATAGCGTGAGCGCCTGCTTCCAGTTTGAGAATGGCGTTCCTGGTTCCGGCTCGTGGTGCTTCGTAGGTCACCATTCGGCCGAGGAAGACTGCATCGAGGTGGTAGGAACCGAAGGCATGCTCAGTTTCTCGGTGTTCAATTATGATCCTATTCTCTTGGTGACCAGCGAGGGAACCCGCAGCATCACCGTTCCTAATCCTCCCTATGTTCAATTGCCCATTATCCGAAGTGTGATACGCGACCTGCAGGGCTTGGATATCTGCACGGCTACCAGTGTTTCGGCTACGCCGGTGAACTGGGTTTTGGATCGTATTCTTGGAAAATTCTAATTTGAAAGTGAGAAAGGGTATAGTATCGATATTGCTGTTTTCCACTTCCTGCTTGTTATGCAATGCCTCCCCACGGAATGAGCGTGAGGATACCTTGCAACAGAACAAGCCAACCTTTTTCCAACGCCTCAACAATAAACTGGACGTCATTCTGCGCTCGTTCAGCGAGAAAGACACTAACTACATAGAACCGCAGAAGTATGATTTCACGGTGATGGCACAACACACGCAGGTTTACCAATATACGCGGGTGGTGGCCGACAATGGCTCGGTGCTGACGCTTTCACCCGATGTGGTCTTCAAGGCTGGTCCCTATTTTGGATGGAAATGGCTATTCCTGGGATATACCATCGACGTGAAGAACTTCTTTAAGTCGTCGGCGGGAACCTATTTTGACATCAGTCTCTATAGCAATCAGGTGGGCCTTGACCTCTATTACATTGATAACGGCAGCAATTTCAAGATACGCCATCTTGATATCGGCAAGAACATCGACACCTCTCCGCTTAACGGCAAGCCGATGGAAGGTCTTTCAGAACGTTCCAAGGGCTTCAACCTCTATTACATCCTGAACCACCACAAGTTTTCCTATCCGGCGGCTTTCAGCCAGAGCACCCGCCAGAAGCGCAGCGCCGCATCGGCAATGGCTGGTATCGGCTATTCTCACCATACGTTCAATATCAATTACGATAAGTTCGTGAAACAAGTCACCGACAATGTTCCGGAGATAGGCACGTCGATAGGTAAAGACTTCTTCGGTGACGACAAGATCAGCGGGATGGATTACCGGTCGTTTACCGTCTCGGGTGGTTGGGGCTACAATCATGTGTTCTCGCCTTGTCTGCTGGCCAGCGGCAGCCTGATGGGTGGCGTCTCCTATAACGTGACGGAGTCAGCGTATCAGTCGGGATTCTATAGTGTGATAAGAAACATCTCGTTCAAGAATATTACGCTCGACTTCACGGCTCGCCTTGGGTTGGTTTACAACACTTCCAAATGGTTTGCAGGGCTTAGTGCCATTATGCACAATTATAATTACCGGACGGAGTACTTCCGTACGAATAATTTCTTTGGTACGTTGAATGTTTACGGTGGATTCTATTTTGACTTTAAAAAGAAAAGAAAATGAGAAAGTTATTCATAACAGCAGCGCTGATGGTAAGCCTGACTGCATCGGCTCATCAGCCCCAGTATGAGCGTCAAGACTCTATACGCGTGGTGCAGATCCTTCAAGATGCAAGTAAGCTTCGCGCGGGCACGAACCTTATATTATATATAGCCCGAAAGTTTAAGGATGTGCCATACGTGGGTCACACGCTTGAACCCAACGACGATGAACGGCTCATCGTTAACCTCAGGCAGTTGGATTGTACCACCTACGTGGAAACGGTGTTGGCGCTCTATCGGTGCGTGAAGTCCGGAAAGCTAACATTTGCCGATTATTGCAAGCAACTTCAGTTGTTGCGCTACGAGGGTGGGGCAGAGCCTCATTTTACCAAAAGGCTCCATTATTTCACTTCGTGGATGGAAGACAACCGACAGTTAGGTGTCTGCGAGGAAGTGCAGAGTCCTAATCCTCCTTTTACGGCCGTCCAGAAAGTGAGCGTCAATTGGATGACCACTCATGTAGGCAGTTATCGCATGCTTGCCAACAGGCCCGAGTGGGTGCCTGCCATCCGACAGATGGAGAAGAAGATTGAAGGCAAGCGTTACCGTTATATACCGCAGGCTCAGGTGAAGAACACCCGCGTGCTCCGCAACACGGTGAAGGACGGTGACGTTATTGTCATCATCACAAACAAGAAAGGACTTGACACGCAGCATCTCGGTTTTGCCTCATGGCATAAAGACGGACTTCATCTGCTTAATGCGTCGAGCATTCATCACAAAGTGATTGAGGAGCCGATGACACTCCGCCAATATCTCTATAAGCATCCCACGATGCCGGGCATCCGCATCCTGCGTATCAAATAGCGAAGAACTGACAGAAAAAGAATAATGAAAAGAAAATCCCGCGATTCTTGATTGAACCGCGGGATTCTTTGTTTATCTTTGGAGTGAATTATTCACCCTTTTCGAGCTTAGCCTTCAGCTCAGCCAGAGCATCGAGGTCACCGAGAGTAGTTCCGGCTGCCACGTTGTTGATAACAGGTGCGTCTTCCTTCTTGGGAGCGCGCTTGCGAGCAGCCTTCTTGGTATCCTCCTTAGCCTCCTCGAAGGTACGGCTGTGAGAGAGGATGATACGCTTGGTTTCCTTCACGAACTCAATCACCTTGAACTCGAGCTCTTCGCCCAGCTGTGCCTGAGTGCCATCTTCCTTAGCGAGGTGCTTAGGAGTAGCAAATCCTTCACCGCCTTCGTTCAGAGCAATAACGGCACCCTTGTCCATCATCTCGGTAATCTTACCTGTGTGAACGCTGCCGGGAGTGTAGAGAGTCTCGTATGTATCCCAAGGATTGTCCTCAAGCTGCTTGTGACCAAGGCTCAAACGACGGTTCTCCTTGTCGATTTCGAGCACTACAACGTCGATTTCCTCACCAACCTGAGTGAACTCTGAAGGATGCTTTACCTTCTTGGTCCAAGAGAGGTCGCTGATGTGAATCAGACCGTCAACACCTTCCTCCAGTTCAACGAAGATACCGAAGTTGGTGAAGTTGCGAACCTTTGCGGTGTGCTTGCTGCCAACAGGATACTTAACCTCGATAGCCTCCCAAGGATCTTCCTTGAGCTGCTTGATGCCGAGGCTCATCTTGCGCTCGTCGCGGTCGAGAGTGAGGATAACAGCCTCAACTTCGTCGCCAACGTGCATGAACTCCTGAGCAGAGCGGAGGTGCTGGCTCCAAGACATCTCAGAAACGTGGATCAGGCCTTCAACGCCCGGAGCAATCTCAACGAATGCACCGTAGTCGGCGATGACAACAACCTTACCCTTCACGTGGTCACCCACCTTGAGCTCGCTGTCGAGAGCATCCCAAGGATGAGGAGTGAGCTGCTTCAGACCGAGAGCGATGCGCTTCTTCTCGTCATCGAAGTCGAGGATAACGACATTGATCTTCTGGTCGAGGGCAACAACCTCGTGAGGATCGCTTACGCGGCCCCAAGAAAGGTCGGTGATGTGGATGAGTCCGTCAACACCGCCGAGGTCAACGAATACACCGTAAGAAGTGATGTTCTTGACGGTACCTTCGAGAATCTGACCCTTTTCGAGCTTGCCGATGATTTCTTTCTTCTGCTGTTCCAGTTCGGCCTCGATGAGAGCCTTGTGAGAAACAACAACGTTGCGGAATTCCTGGTTGATCTTCACCACCTTGAACTCCATTGTCTTGCCTACGAATACATCGTAGTCGCGTATGGGATGAACGTCGATTTGGCTACCTGGCAAGAAGGCCTCGATGCCGAATACATCAACAATCATACCACCCTTTGTGCGGCACTTGATGTAACCCTGGATAATCTCTTCGTTGTCCAGAGCAGCATTCACGCGCTCCCAGCTCTTGGAGAGGCGGGCTTTCTTGTGAGAGAGCAGCAGCTGGCCTTTCTTGTCCTCCTGGTTCTCCACATAAACCTCAACAATGTCGCCTACCTTCAGGTCGGGATTGTAACGGAACTCAGAAGCGGGGATAATACCATCGCTCTTGTAGCCGATGTTCACGATAACCTCTTTCTTGTCGAAGGAGATTACCTTACCCTCTACCACCTGGTGCTCACTTACCTTGTTCAAGGTCTCATCGTAAGCCTTGGTGAGTTCATCCTTGCTGATGTTCACTGCAGAACCATTCTCAAACTGTTCCCAGTCGAATTCAGCCAGTGGCTGTACGTTCTTAAAATCTGACATAAAATAATTAAAATTTTTGGTACTCAGTACCCATTAAAAAATTAAACATGTGAATTAACTCTGCCTCATGCGTACGCGCAGGTGCGCAAAAAGCGGTGCAAAGGTACTGCTTTTTCCTTAGATGGCCAAATGTTTTTCGATTTTTCTTTGATTATGGAGGTGAAAATCAATGATTTACTCCTTATAGATCTTTCGCATCAGGTAGTTGAGCCACCCGAAAGTGAAGCGGAACCATCGGTAGCTGCTCACTTCCATGCCTCCAAACCGGAGGATAAAGTCGCGATAGGGACTCTTCTTGAACGGGAGCCCTACATCCATGAAATAGATGTGACGGAACTTGCGCTCATAAGCGTCGCTGATGGCTCCCCAAACGGTAGCCGTGGCAGGATAGAGCAGGGGATGGCTTTTCCGCTTGGAAGCCAGATACCACAGATAGGCATTATTGTTGGAATAGACGCATACGCAACCTCCAATAACCTTGCCGTGCCAGATTGTAGCGAACAACCGGCAGCTTTCACCCTGTCCTAATTCCCAAAACTGCTTGGCGGGTGGGAGATAGCGACGGATCTTCAAGGAAGGAAACTGATTGAGCATCTTGTAGAACTTGCGAAACTGCTGATAGTCTTCCACTTGCTTGAATTCCACTTCCTGTTCTATCAGGCGATTGATACGCTCACTCATTTTCTCGTCTAAGCGCTCTTCGGGTGGCATGGAGTGAAGGGAATTGTGTACTTCCATCCAATGAACGGGGAAATAGCCTTCTTGCTTGAAATGCTTGTAGCCGAACATCTTTTGCGAGAGGTCGCTGAATTCGATATTCAGGCAGAGTTTGTGCTTCAGTTTCTGCGTGATAGCCGACAGCATCAGTTTGAAGACTTCCTCTTTGTTGATATCCGGGCTATATTCCCCTTCACCATAGATTCGTCCCTGTGTGAAGAGGTAGGGCGGAATCAGCGAACCTCGACGGCGTAATACAGCCAAGAGATGCGCAACGACTACGCCGTTCTCTTCTGCCACTACCATATAAGGTGTTTGTCCTGAAGTTCGCTCACTGATGCGGAACAGTTCAGGACTATGGAAGAAACTCCGGCTTTCCATGGGGGGAAGATCTTCGCTTTTGGTGATGATGCGTATCTCTATCACACCGCGAAAGTAATAAATCTTTTTAAAATCTGCAACTACTTTGCACTTTTTAAGTGAAATTGCTTACCTTTGCTAAACAATTTGACATATAAAAGAGAAACAAGTATATGAAAGACTTCAAGGATTTGGCGCAGATGCGCCGCTCGCACAGAAAGTTTACCGATGAGGAAATAGCAGCCGAAGACGTCAAGCTGATACTTCGCGCAGCGCTGATGTCACCCACCTCAAAAGGCCAGCGTGCCTGGCAGTTTGTAGTGACTGACGATCCGGTTGACATTGAGAAGCTTGCCGATGCCAAAGATATGGGCGGACAGTTCCTGAAGGGTGCAAAGATGGTTGTGGCCGTGTTGGGCGATCCATTGCAGAACGATTGCTGGGTGGAGGATGGTTCCATTGCAGCCATCTCCATGCAATACCAGGCTGAAGACCTCGGACTTGGCTCCTGCTGGGCTCAGATGCGTGGCCGTGGTTTGGCTGATGGAACGAGTGCCGATACTGTTATCCGTGGCATTCTCGATATTCCCGAGAATCTATCCTGCTTGTGCCTGCTGGGATTCGGACATAAGGCCGATGAGCGCAAGCCTCAGAACGAAGACCGGCTGAAGTGGGAGAATGTACACGTAGGGAAGTTCAGTTGAGCATTTCACGTTAATATAACAGTTGAAGACACCGATGAGAATAGGATTGATAGGTGCAGGAAATTTGATGACAAACCTTGGCAAAGCGTTGGCCTCTGCCAAGGAGCATGAGATTGTGCAGGTGTGGAGCAGGACAAAGGAGTCTGCTCAGGCATTGGCTGCTGTTTTATGCACTCCTTTTACGACGGATTTAGACTGCGTCGTCGAAGCGGATGTCTATATCCTGGCCGTAAAGGACAGCGCCCTCGAATCTCTGATTCCGCAACTCACCCGACTTCATCCCCATGCATTGTTCTTGCATACGGCTGGCTCTATGCCGATGGATGTGTTTAAGGGATATGCCCGTCATTACGGAGTGTTTTATCCCATGCAGACTTTCTCAAAAAACAAAGAGGTGAACTTCAAGGAGATACCAGTCTTTGTTGAAGCAAATAATGAGAATGCTCTTGAGGTTGTGAATAACCTTGCAGCAACCGTTTCCGATGCTGTCTATGAACTCACTACGGAGCAACGGAAATACCTTCATTTGGCAGCTGTCTTTGCCTGCAATTTCACGAATCATTGCTACGATTTGGCAGCCCGTGTGCTTGAACCGCAAGGCATCCCTTTCAGCGTGATGTTGCCGCTTATCGATGAAACCGCACGTAAGGTTCATGAACTGTCTCCGCATGATGCCCAGACGGGACCGGCCGTTCGCTATGATGAGAATGTCATTAATCGACAAATGGCCATGATTGATGATGAAAATACCCGACAGATTTATAAACTCTTAAGCCAAAGTATTCATGATAAACTATGACTTGAAAAAGATTCGCGCCATCGTGTTCGATGTGGATGGCGTGCTCTCGGCTGAGACCATTCCGCTTCCTGCCGTCAATCCGCTGGATAGTGACGACGGACAGCCCATGCGTACCGTCAATATAAAGGATGGCTATGCTATTCAACTGGCCTTGAAAATGGGGCTTCACCTGGCCATCATTACGGGCGGAACAACCCAAAGTGTGCGCCTGCGCTATGAGCGGCTTGGCATGAAAGACATCTATATGGGTGCAGCCGTGAAGATTAAAACCTATGAAGATTTTAAGGCAAAATATAATCTTGCAGACGACGAAGTGATATATATGGGCGATGATATTCCCGACTTGCAGATCATGCAGATTGTGGGGTGTCCGTGTTGTCCTGCCGATGCTTGTGCCGAAGTAAAAGAAATAAGCGTCTATATCAGCCATAAGAATGGTGGTTATGGATGTGCGCGCGATGTCATCGAACAAGTGCTCAAGGCGCAAGGTCTGTGGATGTCGGATGCGAAAGCCTTTGGATGGTAAGTGAAATGATGAAACAATAAACGGAAGAATGAAGAACTATAAGATTATACTGGCTTCCAACAGTCCGCGACGCAAAGAATTGTTGGCTGGCCTTGACGTTGAGTTTGAAGTGAAGGTGTTGCCTGGCATTGATGAGAGTTATCCGGATAACTTGCCAGTAGAGGAGATTCCTCAATACATTGCTCAAGAGAAAGCCGAGGCTTATCGCAATCTGATTGATGAGGAAACGCTGGTGATTACGGCCGACACCGTTGTGGTGCTGGGCGATGAGATTCTCGGTAAACCGAAAGACGATGAAGATGCTTGCCGGATGCTTCGCGAACTGAGCGGCAAGACGCATCAGGTGATTACGGGTGTCTGCCTCACGACACTCCGGAAGCAGAAACGGTTTGCCGTTACGACCAACGTTACTTTCAAGGCATTTACCGACGATGAAATCAATTACTATGTAAGCCATTATCACCCTTTGGACAAGGCTGGTGCCTATGGCGTTCAGGAATGGATTGGCCATATTGGTGTAACGGCGCTCAATGGCAGTTACTTCAACGTGATGGGGCTTCCCGTTCAGCGCATCTATAGCGAAATGCAGCGTTTTTGAAAGTATCATCCGTTGCCTTCCAAAGTATCATCCGTTGACCTTCAAAGTATCATCCGCTGGAAGTCAAAGTATCATCCGCTGAAGAATAGTGGATGATGAAAAAAGGTGTAGGGGTGTAGGGGTGTACCCTATTTCCATAAACTTTATATTTTTACACGCGCGCGAACCTTTATATATTATTCTATATTTTATAAAAGTTATGAAAACAGGGTACACCCCTACACCCGTACACTCTTTATCGTTTCTCTTTGATAAAGCCGTGGCGATAGGCGTAGAGCAATTCTTTGAGGTCAGCTATCTGGCGCTTCAGGTCTTCACCCTTGTCTGTGTCGGCTACCAGCATCCGGTGGGCACTCATCTCTACGATTTGCGTGGTTGACTTGATGTCGGTTCCTCGCTTTATGGCATCTTCTTCACTCGTGAACGGCTCGTGCTGAACCAGTTGGAATCCGCGGCTATGATAGACGAGCGTGTATCCGGCAATTCCCGTTTCGGCATGGTAGGCCTGTGAGAATCCTCCGTCGATCACCATCAGTTTGCCGTTTGCCTTGACAGGATTCTCTCCGCTTGAGGCATGTACGGGAACATGACCGTTGATGATATGCCGGTCGGTGCCTTCTACGCCGAAGGCATCAAGTATTCCATCTACGATCTGCTCGTTGTCACGAAGCTTGAAATAGTTGCCTTTCTCTTCCTTGAAAGTTGACTTGTCGGTGAGGAAATAGCGCTCGAAGGTGGCCATCTTCGACTTGTCGAAGAGAATGCTGTCGGGGCCGCACCAGAGGTAGAGGAAATAGTCCTTTGCATAGAGACGTTCCTCGGGATCGCTGTCTGTCTGGAAAGCCGTACGGATCATCATGCCCGTCTGATGCATCAGTTCGCGCCCGCTATAGTTCCTGTCCTTGTAGAGATTCACTTCGCGCAGGGTTCCATCTTCATTCAAGGGAACGGAGGCATGGAAGAGCAGGTTGTGGTTAACGATGGAGTACATGCAGCCGTGAGAGAGCAGCATGCGGATATGCTTGTGGAGCTTTTCGCTCATCATGAATGAATGGTGAAGCTTGTCCATCAGCGCCTGCTCATCTTCCGTCAATGCATTGGGATTGCTGGGGTCGATGGTGGGGAAGCAGCAGGTTTTCATCTCATATTCCTTGCCATCTACGACATAGACTTTTTTCTGGAAATCAATATTCTCCAGCACACATCGGTCGAGCATTCTCCATTCGGGATGTTTGTGGAAGAGCTGGGCTTCCACCTTGAACTGAAGCACGGCAATGGCCTTGTGCATCTGTGCCGTCAGCCGTGCACTCTTGGCATCCATTTCCTCTGCACCGCCACTTGTTTTCGGAATGAATACCGTGCAGGGGTCGTCCTTGTAGGTCTCCATTGCGAATGTGGCCAATGGTACGAGGTTGATGCCGTAGCCTTCCTCGATGGTAGTGAGATTGGCATAGCGGAGAGAGAGGCGAATGACGTTGCAGATACAAGCGTCGTTACCAGCGGCAGCCCCCATCCATAGAATGTCGTGGTTGCCCCATTGGATATCCCAGTCCTTATAGCCTTTGAGCATGTCGAGAATGAGATGTGCACCCGGGCCACGGTCGAAGATGTCGCCAAGGATGTGCAATTTGTCGATGACAAGTCGCTGGATCACGTGACAGATGGCAATGATGAAATCGTCTGAGCGTCCGGTGGAGACAATTGATTCGATGATGCTCTCCACGTAGGCAGCCTTGTCGTGGTCGTCGGTACGTTCATGAAGCAGTTCTTCGATTACGTAGGCGAAATCGGCCGGCAAAGCCTTGCGCACCTTAGAGCGTGTGTATTTGCTGGATACGTCGCGACATACCCGAACCAAGCGGTAAATCACGACACTATACCATTCGTCGATGTCTTCTTCTTCCGACTTCACCACTTCCAGTTTCTGTTCCGGATAATAGATCAAGGTACAAAGGTCTCGCTTGATGGCGTCGCGTATTTCATTTCCGAATATTTCGTTTACCTTTCGCTTGATATTACCTGAAGCATTCTTCAGCACATGTTGAAATGCAGCAAACTCACCGTGGAGGTCAGCCAGGAAATGTTCCGTGCCTTTGGGTAGGTTAAGGATGGCTTGCAGGTTGATGATCTCCGTGCTGGCCTCCGCTACATTGGGGAATGAATGTGACAAAAGCGTCAGGTATCTCAAGTCTTTGTCAATATCATACTGATTGTTGTTACTCATAGATTATCGTTCAATTCTTTAAGTTATTATTGTATGTTTGCTTTATAGAGAAGTTTCTTTATTTTGCGGGTGCCTCGGTCGTTCTTGGCTTCCATGGGCATGAATCCTTCCTCAAGGCCCAGGGATTCGTGAAGTATCTGGAGAATGCGTGCCAATGTCTTGCGCTCCTTCAAAAGTTGGAGCACATCCGTGACTTTGCGCTCGTTGTAGTCGGTGAATCGTAGGGTGGAGTAGAGGTCAGCCACATGCCGCCGTGAAAGGGTTCCTTTCTGCATCTCATGGATGAAATTAAGAATCACGGTGCATACCCTTACGTCAGCATCACCGGCATGCTTTTCCTCGGAATACTCTTTGAGCAGGAAAGGTTTTAGCAGGGCCTTGTCTTCGGGGAGCGGATGGTTGTTCTTTTTGCTTCTTGCCGGAAAGCGGTCGATGCCTGCTATGGTCTGAGGGGCAATCTGCAAGAGTGAGGCCCCTTGCCGTATTTCCTGCAACACGCCTTCCTCATCGGCATGAAGCAGTATCTTTCGCCAAGAATCCTCTGAAAGTGAACGCACGCGTTCAGCATCTTCCAATGATATGCCTTGGCTTTCTGGATCTTGTGATAGTCCAAGGCGCAGCAAGGTATTTTCCGCAAGCTTGTCGTCTTTTGACATCACCATGAAGCTATGGCTGTCGATCACTTTCTGATAGAGTTTCAGATAGAGCAGGTTCATGTCTTCTTCTGAAATCTTGTTCGTATAGCGTGCATCTGGAATAAGAACCACCCTGTCGTTCCACGTATCGTTATATTCCAACAAGGGGTAGATACCGATCTTGAGCAAGTGTTGCTGTTCCTGTTCGGTGACGGCAACGATGGCATGTGCATTCTTGATCATCCAGCGCTGGAAGATGAGCAACTTGGGCATCTTGCAAAGCCAGTAGTTGCGAAGCACATTCCAAGGCATGAGTTGCTTGCCTGGTGAAATCACGACAGGTTTCAGATGGTTGCGGCACCATAACATCACTCGCCAAGCCGTCCAACTCCAACATACGTGGATGTGCACGATGTCGGGCTTTTCGTTCAGCGCCTTCAGCTTGAAGGCCTTGAAGGATTGGGCGGTATTGTTATAGTGTAATACTTTCATAATTTATGACTTGTGAAGTCGTATTTGTCGGCTCTGAGATACTTGTATTTGTAATATAAAGCCCTCCATGCGCGGCTGAGGTCCATCCCGACGATCTTCATGGCAGGGATGTCGGGCTCGTAGGGCTCCAGCTGCTTCTTGCCGATGATGGTGTGGACAATCAGCGTCAGCAACAAGAGAACTGCCGCACCAGCAAGCCAAATCCATTCCTGAAGGATTCCGCTTACGATCATGGCTGCCACGAGGACCAGATACCATACATGTTTCAGCGTCTGGACCGTATCGTAAGGCAGGCGATGACCGAAAGAGCGCTTCAGATGCTTGCGCGTACACATATAATAGAGGTGTCGGTTCAGCCATTTTTTCTCCGTAGGTGCATCCTCGATGAGCCATGCCTCGGGCGATTGCTCAGTAGCCGTATTGCCCCGCTCGGCGTATTTGTTCACGAGGAAATCGTACTCACCTCGCACGAACTGGGTATTACCGTCGAATCCACGTCCGTTCATGAACATATCCTTCCGGAAAAGCAGGTTATGGCCTTCGGTGCGATAAGCGGTCTTTTCGGCCTCCTTCAGCAACTGTCTCTGCATCATGGCACGCTCATAGCGCTGATAGTTGGAGGCTTCATCGTTATAGTTGCTATAGCCCATCACCATGTCTATGCCATCCTCGATGTGGCTGGCCATCAGTCGCAGCCAGTCTTTGGAGGCTGGCACGCATTCGGGTTCAGTCAGCAACACCCAGTCATGGTTGGCTGCTTTCACACCGAGCGTGACGGCCAGCTTTTTCTTGCTCATATAGCGCGAAGAGTCGGGCACGAACGTCGTGTAGAGATTAGGGTACTGCCGTACCCATCTTTCGAGCAGGTCGTCGGTGGCATCCTCGCCCTTGCTGACCACCACGATCACTTCGAAGCCGGCCGGATAATCCTGCTCCATCAGGATGGGCAGATGCTGCTCCAGCTCGCGCTCGTGGTCGTGGGCGGCCATCACGATAGAGATGGCGGGAAGCGACGTCGATTTTTCTGCTATGGTTTCTTCTGTCATTTAAAATCTTCTGTTGTATAACCTTGGGGCAACTTCCGGCAGTTGTATTGCGAAGCCATAATCTCCCCGTAGGCACCTGCCGAGCGTATGGCCATCAGGTCGCCACGGTGGGCTTTGTTGAGGTCGATGGCTTTCACAAAGACGTCGCTCGATTCGCAGATGGGTCCCACTACATCGTAAGTCTCCAAAGGCTCTTCTGACGAGATGTTCTCAATCTTGTGATAGGCCTGATAGAGAGCCGGACGTATGAGGTCGGTCATTCCTGCATCCACGATGGCAAACTGCTTGAAGTCGCCTTGCTTGATGTAAAGCGTCTTCGTGATCAAGCTTCCCATTTGAGCCACCACGGCACGTCCCAATTCGAAATGGCACGTCTGACCGGGGCGGAGCTTGAGAAATTTTGCGTAAGTATCGAAATAGGCTTTGAAGTCGGGCACAGGTATGCGGTTGGGGTGCTGGTAGTCCACACCAAGGCCACCACCAACATTGATGGAATCCACCTGAATGTGATGACATTCCAACTGGTTCTGCAAGTCGTTGATGCGGTTGCAAAGAGCCTGGAAGTCGCCCATTTCAAGGATCTGCGATCCGATGTGGAAGTGCAACCCCGTGAATTTCACGTTCTTCAGACTCTCGGCATGAGCAATCACTTCTTCCATGTCACGCATGGAAATACCGAATTTGTTTTCGGCCAGACCAGTGGTGATATTGGCGTGTGTATGTGCGCCCACATTGGGATTGATGCGGAAGGCCACACGCGCAACGGTATTGCTCTTCTCGGCCAGTTCGTTGATGACTTCAAGTTCGGGTATGCTCTCTACGTTGAAAGCCGCGATACCCAGGTCAAGACCCAACTGGATTTCCCAGTCGCTCTTGCCTACACCTGCATATACAATCTTATCGGCAGGGAATCCGGCCATGACGGCGGCCTGGATTTCTCCGCCACTTACGCAATCGGCTCCCAGTCCGCTTTGGGCGATGATGCCGAGAATCTTCGGATTGGCATTAGCCTTGACGGCATAATGCACGCAGAAGTTCTCGTGCTTGCCAGCCTCGTCGTTGATCGTACGAAGTGTCTGGCGAAGTAGGGCCGTATCGTAGTAGTAGAAGGGTGTCTCCTTCTGCTTGAATTTCTCTATGGGGAAATTGCCTTTCATGTGTTTGATGTTGAGAGTGAGCCTGCGGATAGCCACAGGCCTATGCTTTTTACTTTTTAAATAAGGTGTCGCTCAATGACTGGAGAGCACGTGCCTTGTCGGCCTCACGGATGAGGAACGAGATGTTGTAGTTGCTGCCTCCATAGCTGATCATCCGCACGGGGATGTTCTTCATGGCATCGGTAGCCAGCGTCTCGAAGCCCACGTTGCTCCAATCGAGGTCGCCCACCACGCAGATGATGCACATGTCGGAATCCACGGTCACGGTGCCGTATTTCTTCAGTTCATCTACGATGTCGTTCAGATGGGCATCATTGTCAATACTCATGGACACACCCACCTCTGATGTAGCCACCATGTCGATAGCTGTCTGATAGCTCTCAAAGATTTCGAACACTTTGCGCAGGAAACCGGTGGCCAGCAGCATGCGGCTCGACTTGATCTTGATGGCGGTGATGTTGTCCTTGGCGGCTACGGCCTTGATCTTTCCTTTTACGGTCACGTTGTCGATGATGGTGCCGGGGGCATCGGGGTCCATCGTATTCTTCAGACGGACTGGAATGCCGGCAAACTTGGCGGGCTGAACACAGGTGGGGTGCAGGATCTTTGCACCGAAATAAGCCAGCTCGGCAGCCTCCTCGAAATGAAGCTGACGCACGGCCTCGGTCTTGTCAACCACTCGCGGATCGTTGTTGTGCATGCCGTCGATATCGGTCCATATCTGGATTTCCTCTGCTCCCAGGGCTGCTCCGATGAGCGATGCTGTATAGTCGGAGCCACCGCGCTGCAGGTTGTCAATCTCGCCGTATGCGTTGCGGCAGATGAAGCCTTGCGTGATATAGATCTGATAGCCTTCGTTCTCCTCCATCACTTTTGTGAGTTTCTCCTTGATGTAGGTGGGGTCGGGTTCTGCATTCTTGTCGGTACGCATGAAGTCGAGAGCCGAGAGCAGGATGGCATTGACTCCCTCTTCCTTCAGATAGTTCACGACCATGTTGGTTGACATGATTTCACCCTGGGCAATAATGCTCTTCTCCTCGAAGGAAGTGAAGAGTTCCTTTGTGAATGAACGCAGGTACTTGAATTCGTCGAGGATGAACTCACGCGTCTTCACCTTGTATTCATCAGTGGAATAGAGCTCTTCAACGTGAGCGAGGTATTTCTCTTCCAGACGGTTGATCACCTCGTTGGCGCCTTCAGGGTTCTTGTGATAGAGATAATCGGAAATCTCTACAAGACTGTTGGTCGTGCCGCTCATGGCAGAGAGCACGATAAACGTGGGTTCGCCACTCTTCGTAACGAGTTGGCACACACTCTTCATTCTTTCAGGAGAGCCGACGGACGTACCGCCGAATTTCATTACCTTCATAATCTTACTATATTTTTAATTTTACTCTTAATTCTTAACTCTTAATTCTTAATTCTTCAACTCTCCTCCCCATCTTCCGTGAGGTCAAGTTTGTTGAAGTCTTTGGTCACGTCGATGAGTTTTCCGTCCTTGCAACGGTAAACGATGCCGGGGAACCGATCGAGCATGGGCATGTTGTGGGTGGTCATCACGATGGCCGTACCCGTCTGCGAGATATTCTTCAACAGCGTCACGATGTTGCCAGCCGTTTCGGGGTCCAAATTGCCCGTAGGCTCATCGGCGATGATGATCTTCGGCTTGTTGAGCAGGGCTCTGGCGATGGCAATACGCTGCTGCTCACCTCCGGAGAGCTCATGGGGCATCTTGTTCTTCTTGTCGAGCATGCCTACGGCCTCGAGCACCTCTTCGATGCGCTCCTTGCGTTCGTCCTTGTTCTTCCAGCCGGTGGCTTTCAAGACGAATTCCATGTTCTTCTTCACGGTGCGGTCATGGAGCAGCTGGAAACTCTGGAAGATGATTCCCATCTCGCGTCGCAATGCCGGTATGTCCTTGCGGCGCAGTTCCAGCAGGTTTCGTCCGAGTGCTTCTGCTTTCTCGGCTTCTTCGATGTCGAGTTCGCAATAAGTGGTTTTCAGCAGCGATGACTTGCCGCTTCCCACCTTGCCGATGATGTAGATAAATTCGCCTTCATCCACATGGAAGTCGATGTCTTTCAGAACGCAGACATCATCTTGGTAGATATTAACTTTCTTGTAATCAATCAGCATCTTGTGTGTATATCGGTTTATCGGATTTATTTCATTTTGCCTTCGGCTTTAGCTTCGCGGCGCTGCTTGTCCCAGTTGGGGTCGTGACGCTTTGCCAGCTCGCGGGCGAGGTCTTCAATGCGCAAGCCTTTAGAGGTGAGCAATACTAAGAGATGATAGAGCATGTCGGAACCTTCATATACGAGGTTCTCATTCGTGCCGTTGGTGGCTTCGATGACGGTTTCGAGAGCCTCTTCGCCAAGTTTCTGGGCCATCTTGTTGACTCCCTTCTTGAAAAGGCTCGTCGTGTAGGAGCCTTCAGGCATTTCCTCGTAGCGCTTGTTGATGAAGTCCTGAAGGAAGGAGAGGAAGAGGATGGGATTCTTCTCGTTCACCTCACCCCAGCAGGTATCCGTGCCTAGGTGGCAGGTAGGGCCGTCGGGATGGGCTTTCACCAGCAGGGCATCGTTGTCGCAATCGCTTTCGATGCTGACCAGATTGAGAAAGTTGCCCGATGTCTCACCTTTCGTCCAGAGTTCGTTGCGTGAACGGCTCCAGAAGGTCACTTTCTTGGTTTCTATCGTTTTGTCGAGTGCCTCTTGGTTCATGTAGCCGAGCATCAGTACGGTCTTGGTTTCAGCATCCTGTACGATGGCCGGGACGAGGCCTCCCATTTTTTCGAAATCTACTTTCATATTCTTCTTGTTTTATCCGGCTATCCGGTTAGTCGGTTATTATAATCTTACGTTAATGCCTTCCTGATGGAGATATTGCTTCAGTTCTGGAATCGGTATCTCGCCGAAATGGAATACCGAGGCGGCGAGGGCTGCATCGGCCTTGCCCAAGAGGAACGCATCGCGGAAATGCTCCTTTGCACCCGCTCCGCCCGAGGCGATGATGGGAATGCTCAGCTCGTCGGCCAGTCTGGCCAGAGCTTCGTTGGCATAGCCGGTCTTCACGCCGTCGTGATCCATCGAGGTGAAGAGAATTTCGCCGGCACCTCGCTGTTCGGCCTCACGGGCCCAGTCGAAGAGTCCCAATTCCACGCGTTCACGGCCACCTTTCACGTAGCAATGCCATCCGTCGGCATCTAGCCGGGCATCGATGGCACACACACACACCTGCGAACCGAAACGGTTGGCAATCTCGTTGATGAGTTCCGGCCTGCGGATGGCTGCCGAATTGACGCTCACCTTGTCGGCCCCGGCATAGAGCAGGCGCTCCACGTCGGCAAGTTCGTTGATGCCTCCGCCCACGGTGAAGGGAATGTTGATTTCACGGGCCACACGCGTCACCATCTCAGTAAACGTCTTGCGCCCTTCGAAGGAGGCCGTGATATCGAGAAACACCAGTTCGTCGGCTCCCTGCTCTGAATAGGCCTTGCCCAGTTCTACCGGGTCGCCAGCTTGACGGAGGTTCACGAAGTTGGTGCCTTTCACCGTCTGTCCGTCTTTCACGTCGAGACAGGGCACGATGCGCTTTGCTAATCCCTTGTTCATTTCAACAGTTCTTTTAAGTCGATACGTCCTTCGTAGATGGCTTTCCCAAAGACCACGGCGGGTATTCCCTCGCGCTCAAGTTCTTCGATGTCTTCCTTGCGTGAAACACCGCCCGAGGCAATGAGGTGGAGCTGTGGATAGGCTTTCATCACTTCCTTGTAGAGTGTGACGGCTGGCCCTTGCAGCGTTCCGTCTTTTGAAATCTCGGTGCAGAGCACGTTTTTCACACCGGCATCGATATATTTCTTCAGAAAGGGCAGCAGTTCTTCCGTGGAGTCTTCTTTCCAGCCGTTGATGCTGATCATGCCGTTGCGCACATCGGCTCCGAGGATCATCTTGTCGGCACCGTATTGATTGAGCCATGAGATGAAGAGCTGGGGCTGGGTGACGGCAATGCTTCCCACGGTGACCATCGAGGCGCCGGCTTCGAAAGCCTTCTCTATGTCCTCACCAGTCTTGATGCCGCCGCCGAAATCCACGATAAGACTGGTCTCGGAAGTGATTCTGCGGAGCACGTCATCATTCACGATATGCTTCGACTTGGCCCCGTCAAGATCTACGATGTGGAGCCGCCTGAAGCCTGCCTGCTCAAACTCTTTGGCCACGGCCGCAGGGTCGTCGTTATATACTTTCTTCTGGTCATAGTCGCCTTTCGTGAGGCGCACGCATTGGCCGTTGATGATATCTATGGCGGGAATCAGTTCAATCATATTTCCATGAAGTTACGGAGTATTTGTTCGCCCACCTTGCCGCTCTTTTCGGGATGAAACTGACAGGCATAGAAGTTGTCCTTGTGGAGCGAGGCGGAGTAGGGCAGGATATAGTCGGCCGTTGCGGCGGTGTCGGCGCAGAGCGGCACGTAGTAGCTGTGCACGAAATACACATAGGGCGGCTGCTGCGCTTCGGAGAAACCTTTGTAGAGCTGACTTTTCAGGTCGTAGAGCCTGTTCCATCCCATGGCAGGCACCTTGTCTTCGTGGCGCTGGGGCTGGAATCGCTTCACTTCGGCATCAAAGACACCGATGCAATCCACATCGCCCTCCTCGGAGTGGCGGCAGAGCAGTTGCTGTCCTACGCAGATGCCCAGCACGGGCTGCTTCAGCTGGCGGATCACTTCGTCCAGCCGTCTTGCCTTCAGGTATTCCATGGCTCCTCGGGCTTCACCCTGTCCGGGGAAGAGCACGCGGTCAGCCTTCTGGAGTTCTTCGGCCACATCGGTCAGCAGCGGCTCGATACCCATGCGACGGAGGGCATTCACCACGGAATAGATGTTTCCGGCGTTATATTTCACGATGGCTACTTGCATATTTCTTTCGGATTGGAGGCTCCGGAATTTACAGACTCTCCGGATTTAACTGAAGATGATGGTTTTGTTCTTGAATGTGAGCACCTTGCGCTCGATATGCTTCATCACGGCTCGTGAAAGTACGATTTTTTCCAGGTCGCGGCCTTTCAGCACCAGGCTCTCTGGAGTGTCCTTGTGGGTGATGCGCACCACGTCCTGTTCGATGATGGGACCCGCATCGAGCTCAGCTGTCACGTAGTGGCTCGTGGCACCGATGATCTTCACGCCGCGCTCGTAGGCCTGATGATAGGGCTTGGCTCCGATGAATGCAGGCAGGAACGAGTGGTGGATGTTGATGATGTGGTGGGGATAGGCCTCAATCATATCGTCGGAGATGATCTGCATGTAGCGAGCCAGCACGATGAAAGTCACGTTTTCTTCCTTCAGCAGCTTCATCTCGGCGGCCTCCACCTCGGCCTTGTTGGAGTGGTCCTTGTTGATGCGCCACACGTGGTAGGGGATGCCGAATTGAAGGGCCACGTAGCGCAAATCCTCGTGGTTGCTCACAATGCAGGGGATGTCCACATTGATTTCACCGGCTTTCCAGCGTGCCAGCAGATCGTAGAGGCAATGGCTCATTTTCGAGACGAAGATAGCCATGCGGGGCTTCACGTCGTTGAAATAGAGGTTGAAGGTGATACCATAGCGCTGCGAGTAGAGCGTGGTGATATATTCGTCAATCTTGTCGCGCGGAATGAGGAAGTTGTCAAGTTCCCATTCGATGCGCATGAAGAACATCGAGTCAACCGTATCCACATACTGGTCGAGATAGACGATGTTTCCCTTGTTGTCTGTGATAAACTTTGTTATCTCTGAAATGATTCCTGGTTGGTCCGGACAGTGTAACAGCAGTATTGCCGTGGGTTTTTTATTCATTTTCTATGCGTTATTTTCTATAATCTTGTTTTAACGGTGCAAAGATACAAAAAAAATCTCATATACGCAAACGCACGCACGTATTTTTTCTTATCTTATAAATGCGCAAAATGTTAAAATTAACAACTATATGATTTCCATCCATCAGAAGTAATACTTCTACTCACTGGAAGCAACACATCCACCCATTGGAAACGATGCCCCTACCCATTGGGAGTGTTGTTTTTGATGGTCGGAAATGTATCAGCTACTAGTAGGGCGAACAGACGAACAGTTGAACAGTTTATATTTTGTAATTCCCAAAATTTCGACATTAAATAGTAGTTATATATATAATTATAATTATATATATAACTAACTTTTATAAGCACATTTTTCTACCCGAAAAACGAAACTGTTCAACTGTTCGTTCGTTCGCTCTTGCGTTTTTCAGCATGTTGAATTGAATGGGCCGAAAATTTGGTGGTCTCGGAAAAAATTACTAATATTGCACCCGAAATCGTAAAATGAACATTCTTAAAGAGCAGAAATGAACAAAGAAAACTATCCCACCGGCGCCGAACACGGCGAATACTGGCAGCCGGAACTGGAGACCATGCCCCGCGAACAGCTGGAGCAGCTTCAGGTGAAGAAACTCAAGAAGACCATCGAGATTGCACTCAAGAGCGACCTCTATGGAAAAAGACTGGGTGAACTTGGACTCACCCCCGACGATTTCAATTCAGTAAGCGACATCCGCAAGATTCCCTTCACCACGAAGGCCGATCTGCGCGACCACTATCCCTTCGGACTGGTAGGCGGAAACATGGACGATGCCGTCAGAATCCATTCCTCAAGCGGCACTACAGGTCATCCCACCGTGGTGGCCTATTCGCAGCACGACCTGGACTCATGGGCCAACATGGTGGCTCGCGATATGTATATGGTGGGCTGCCGCAACACGGACTTCTTCCAGAACTCCAGCGGATACGGCATGTTTACGGGTGGACTCGGATTCCAGTATGGAGCCGAGCGACTGGGGGCAACCACCATTCCAGCCGCTGCCGGAAACTCGAAGCGGCAAATCATGTTTATCAAGGATTTCGGTACAACCTGCCTGCATGCCATTCCCTCGTATGCCATCCGTCTGGCCGAGGTGTTCCAGGATGAAGGCATCGACCCCAGGTCAACCAAACTCCGCACACTCTTCATCGGAGCCGAACCCCATACCGACGAGCAGCGCCGACGCATTGAACGGCTGCTGGGCGTGAAGGCCTACAACTCATTCGGAATGACTGAGATGAACGGCCCGGGCGTGGCCTTCGAGTGTAAATATCAGGACGGCATGCATATCTGGGAAGACAACTATATTGTGGAAATTGTTGACCCCGACACGCTGGAACCCGTGCCCGACGGACAGATTGGCGAGATGGTGCTCACCACGCTCGACCGCGACATGATGCCCATCCTGCGCTACCGTACACGCGACCTCACTCGCATCATCACGGGTGAATGCCCATGCGGACGCACACATCGCCGCATTGACCGCATCAAGGGCCGCACCGACGACATGTTCATCATCAAGGGTGTCAACGTGTTCCCGATGCAGATCGAGAAGATTCTCGTGCAGTATCCTGGCTTGGGAAGCAACTATCTCATCACGCTCTCCACGGAGGATGACAACGATATCATGACCGTGGAGGTGGAACTCGATTCGATGGACACCGATATCTATCCCGAACTTCAGAAGATGACCAAAGACATCCAGCGCGCCCTGAAAGACGAGATCCTGCTCACGCCTCGCGTGAAGCTGGTGAAGAAAGGTTCGCTGCCCGTAAGCGAAGGCAAGGCCGTGCGTGTGAAGGATCTTCGTGAAGGTCGTGGATGATTCTTAACTGACGAATAAATGGCTTTGAAAAGATTCAACATAATTCTTCTGCTTGTCTGCGTCCCGATTTTGGTTGGGGCGCAGATATCTTTGCGCGATGTGTGGCTCAATATGCCCGACGGGATGATTCCCTACCTGAACAAGAATCTACGTCTGGAACATCTCGATTTCGTGGATATGGGCGTAAAGTCGGAGGTTAATCATCAGATGAACGGAGTGTGTGTAATGGACACTTTGACAGCTGATTATACTCATGTTACGTTGAGTCCTGCTTCAAGTGTTGAGCTTCGCTTGCTGCCCGTGAACGACTCCACTAAGATTGTCTGCCTGGTCCGTACCTTCAAGGCACCTGCCGAAGAATCGGAAATCAGCTTCTATGATGCCCAATGGAAGCCGTTGACTGGCGACTATGGATTGGCGGATATGAAAAACCAAGACAAGACAGATGCCGAGAAGCTTTTGTCGCGGTTCGTCCAGAAACCGGATAGCATGACTTCGGAGCGCTTTGACGACCTCTGCAAGATGATAGAGCCCGTGATGATTTCCGCATCGTTCGATGTGGCCCAGCCGGTGATGACCCTCAGGCTGTCGGTTCCGTTGGCTACCCCTGACGACCGCAAAGCCGTGGAGTCGATTCTTCGCCAACGGAAATTCAGATGGGACGGAAGTCAGTTTCGGGAGATTTAAGCGCGTTAAAGATTGGTTGCCAAGAGGCAATCAATTTTTTTTGAGTGAAGTTTACGTGATTTTTTGACCTTAATTTTTTGCCGTCTCAGATAAAAAGCGTACCTTTGTATCAAAATAAAAACAACTGTTGATTATGAATCTGAAAGTCCGTTTAGCAACAATGAATTTCCTCGAATTTGCAGTTTGGGGAGCGTATCTCACTTGTATGGGAAACTATTTGGGAACAGCCGGTCTCGGTGCTCAGATATCCTGGTTCTATGCGATTCAGGGCATTGTGTCCATCTTTATGCCTACGCTGATGGGCATCGTGGCCGATAAGTATATGCAGCCGCAGCGCGTGCTCGGCTTGTGTCATCTGTTGGCAGGCGGTTTCATGCTCGGATGCTGGTGGATGGGCATGCAGGCTGGTTTCGGCAACGAACTGCCCAACAAGTCGGCTTTCATCGCAATGTACACGCTGAGCGTGGCTTTCTTCATGCCCACGATTGCGCTTTCTAACACGACGGCCTTCACCATCCTGAAGACCAACGGACTTGACACCGTGAAGGATTTCCCGCCCATCCGTGTGCTGGGAACGGTGGGATTCATCGTGACGATGTGGTTTGTGAACTGTGCTGTGTGGGAAGACGGCGCGTTCTCGTTCACGCTGGCCGAGAATGCCCATAAGTTCCAATACACCTACATGCAGTTCTTCGTGTCGGGATTGTTGAGCCTCGTGCTCTTCGCCTATTGCTTCACGCTGCTTCCCGAATGCAAGCTGGAAAAGAAGCAGCAGTCAGCTTCACTGGCTGAGACCTTCGGGCTGAATGCCTTCAAGCTTTTCAAGACCAAGAAGATGGCCCTGTTCTTCATCTTCTCGGCCCTGCTGGGCATGTGCCTGCAGGTGACCAACGGCTATGCCGGTCCGTTCATCACGAGTTTCAAGGGTAGTGCGGAGTTTGCCCAGACGTTTGCGGCCAACAACGCCACGCTGCTCACTTCGATATCACAGATCAGCGAGGCCCTTTGTATCCTGATGATTCCGTTCTTCCTGAAGCGGTTTGGCATCAAGGGCGTGATGCTGATGTCGATGTTTGCATGGGTGTTCCGCTTCGGTCTCTTTGGCGTTGGCAATCCAGCCATGCCGGGCGTGCTGCTCTTCATTCTTTCGTGCATCGTGTATGGCGTTGCCTTCGATTTCTTCAACGTATCGGGCGGCATCTTCGTTGACCTTGAGTGCGAGCCTTCCGTGAAAGCCTCTGCCCAGGGCCTGTTCATGATGATGACCAACGGCATTGGCGCTACGGTTGGCACCTTGGTGGCCGGAGAGATCGTGAACCATTATTGCCATTGGGAAGACGGCTATCTGCTGGGCGACTGGCAGTCGTGCTGGTTTATCTTTGCCGGCTTTGCCCTTGTGGTGGGCATTGCTTTCTGGCTGATGTTCAACCCCGATAAGAAGAAGCAGGCTGCCTGAAGCCGAGTATAGGTATGATGTCTAAAGTAAGGCTGAAGTTCCATAGCGTAGGTGAGATCGTGGGAAGTGACGATCTGGCCATTATCACCCTCACCGACGAGCCAATGGAGCGCATGATTACCATCGTGTGCGACAGGGCCATGGCTGTACAAATGGAACTTCGCTCTAAGCAGATTCCCATCACCCGCATTATGCTCCCTGAGGTGCTGGCAGGCATTATCAAGGATCAGGCTGGCATCATGATGGATATTCTCATCATGGATATTATCGAAGGTCAGTACCGCTCGTTGCTCTACAACCGCGTGACACTTGAAACGGTGCCCATACGGGCCAGCGATGCCGTATTGTTGTCAATGGCAGCCCGCATTCCTATCTATATGGAATCCTCGTTGATGGCTCGTCAGAGTGTACGCTTTTCGGAGAATTCGAATGCCATCTCGATGCCTGTCAACACGCTGAGCACCGAAATGCTCGACAAGGCTCTGCAAAAGGCTGTGGAGGATGAGAACTATGAACTGGCCTCGCATCTGCGCGACGAGAAAAAACGAAGGGAACAGAAATGAAGGAAGCACGCTATTTCTATGTGCCTGGAGCTGACAAACAGGCCGAACTTCCTCAGGAAGAAGCCTCTCATGCCTTGCGGGTGTTGCGCCTGCAGGCTGGCGATGAACTCTTTCTGATGGATGGCGAGGGCGTGTTCTATCGGGCAGAAGTGACGATGGCTTCCAATAAGCATTGCCTATACCGCATCCTTGAAACCATCCCGCAAGAAAAAACTTGGAACGGCCATATCCATCTGGCCATGGCTCCCACGAAGATGATGGAACGGGTGGAATGGATGGCCGAGAAGGCTACGGAGATTGGATTCGATGAACTCTCATTCCTGAACTGCCAGTTTTCAGAGCGTCGTCAGCTTCGTCAGGATAGGGTAGAGAAGATAGTGGTTTCGGCCATGAAGCAGAGCCGGAAGGCTTGGAAACCCAAGGTCAACGAGATGTTGGCTTTCAAGGATTTCATCGGTCAGGAGCGTTCGGGGCGTAAGTTTATTGCCCATTGCTACGAGGAGATTGAAAAGAAGGATCTTTTCGATGAATTGGATGGCTTGAAGGCGGATGAAGAAGTAACCGTGCTGATAGGTCCCGAAGGTGATTTCTCAATCGATGAGGTTCGTCTGGCTATGGCCAACGGCTATGAGAGTATTTCGCTCGGTCAGTCGCGCCTGAGGACGGAGACTGCCGCCTTGGCTGCCGTGATGATGATGCAGTTGAAATTGAGAAAATGAGAAATTGAGAAAATGAGAAAATGAGAAAATGAGAAATTTTATATTTAAGGTGAGAAAGATTGTTTTGACGGTTTTGGGGCTGTCGTGCTTGCTCTTAGTGTCGTGTAAGGAAGACAGTTACCTGAATGCAATTCCCGACAACGTTGTGGCCTTAATGGCCGTGGATGCTGACAAATCTGGACTTTCCATCAGTACAGATGATATTGACACAAAGGAGAAAATCTATTTCTTTGAAATGGCCGATGGTACCCTTGGCATGGCTGCCCGCTATCAAGGCCATAGCAACGGCTTTAAGACGGTTGCCGACAAATGGGCCTCTGGCTTCGGTGACGGCAAGATGGTGATACTCGGACCGGTGCTTCCAGCTCAGTTTGAAGAAGTCCGCCAACGCATCCAGCGACTGATGGAGCAGGGCGAGGATGAGAGTATCGTGGGAAAGCCTTTGCTTTCGCGTGTGGACAGCCTGAAGTCGCCTGTCGGCTTGGTGGCACAGGCTGAAGCAGTACCCGAGCAGTTTGCGGCTCTTTTCACTCTTTGCGCTCCAAAGAATGCCGATCCTTCAATGGTATATCTGGCGGCAGAGGCCGAACTTGACAATGGCGTCTTGCGGGTGAAAGGCTCGAATTTCTCGTTTAATAAAAACTTGCAATCCGCTATGGATGAAGCTTCTAAGGTGTTTCGTCCACTCAAAGGCGTGTATAAGGATGAATGCGAAGCCCATCTGTTGTCGGTAGTGATGAATGCAGATGGCAACCAGCTGCTTCCCTTGATGCAGCAGAACAAGAGTTTGCAGATGTTGCTGGCTGGAATGAATGCAGCCGTCGATATGGATAATATCATCCGTTCGGTGGATGGCGAAATGGCGCTGATGCTGAAGAACGGAAACATGGATATGGCGATGCGCGCCCAGTTGGGCAAGCGCGATTTCATCAAGGACGTAGCCTATTGGAAATCATCCTGTCCGCCAGGCTCCCGCATCATAGACCAAGGCAAAGACAAGTGGCTCTATGAAAGCGGGGATATCAAGTTTTATTTTGAGGTGACGCCAACCAACGAGTTTATTGGCCGACTCACGCATGAGAAGGGCGACGGCGAGCATCTCGTGGAGTCTGCCTTGGAGATGATCCGCCCGTTTACGGGTGAGTTGAAGGCAGTAGTCTATCAAATCGGAACAGCCAACTAATTAGAAATAACGAATAGGACTGATGAATAGCATTCATTTCAAATATGTAATACCTCAGGTGTTTGCATCCCGCGAACAGCAGGATTCGGAAATATGGCAGCAGGATGTAGTTTTCGAGAAAGGCCGATTGTATCTGGTGGAAGCCGATAGCGGCAAGGGCAAAAGCACCTTTTGCAGTTATATTCAAGGCTACCGCAACGACTTCAGCGGCCAGCTGCTCTTCGATGACGTGGACGTGAAGTCATTGAAGGTCAACGATTGGGTGAACATCCGCGAGCGCCATATATCGCTGCTCTTTCAGGAACTTCGTCTCTTCCCTGAACTCACGGCCATGGAGAACGTGGAAATCAAGAACAAGCTGACGGGCTTCAAGTCACGTGCACAGATTGACGAGTGGTTTGATATGCTGGGTATCGGCGATAAGCGTGATGCCAAAGTGGGGCGCATGTCGTTCGGGCAGCAGCAGCGTGTGGCCATGATACGGGCCTTGGTTCAGCCTTTCGATTTTATCCTTGCCGATGAACCTATCAGCCATCTCGACGACAGCAACTCGGCCATCATGGGAAAGATATTGATGGACGAGGCCCACATGCAGGGGGCAGGTGTCATCATCACCAGCATCGGCAAGCACATGAATTTGGATTACGATAAAATCATTAAATTGTAAACGACAGGATGGATTTAGTTTGGAAGTTACTTCGGCAGCATATCAGCATTGGTCAGTTTGTAGGCTTTTTCTTTGCTAATCTCTTCGGCATGCTCATCGTTTTGCTGGGCATTCAGTTCTATCACGATGTGGTGCCCGTCTTCACGGCTGAAGACTCTTTCATGAGCAGCGACTACGTGATAGTGAGCAAGAAAATCGGTATGGGAACCACCTTGAGCGGACGTTCCCACGATTTCTCTGCAGCAGAAGTTGAAAACCTTGGCCGCCAGCCATTCGTGCGCCATATCGGAGCTTTCACCTCAGCCCGATACAAGGTGGAAGCCACGATGGGCATCAACGGCAAGAGCATCCTGAATACCGAACTCCCCATTGAGAGTGTGCCCGATGAATTTATTGATGTTCCGCTCAACAACTGGAACTACACCGAAGGTGATCAGACGATTCCCATCATCCTGCCGCGCTCCTATATTAATATGTATAACTTCGGCTTTGCCCAAAACCATCAGCTGCCTCGCATCAGCGATGGGCTCATGGGCATGATAGACTTCCATCTTTATATTAAAGGCAATGAGTTCAAGGGTAGGGTGATAGCTTTCTCCAACAGGCTCAACAGCATTCTTGTGCCCCAGAAGTTCATGGTGTGGAGCAACGATCAGTATGCTCCCGATGAACAATCCACGCCCACGCGTCTGCTGGTAGATATGGAGAATCCAACCGATAAGGCCGTAGTGCGCTATATGGAGAAGAACGGCTATGAAGTGGAAGATGACAAGCTTCAGGCCGAGAAGACTACCTATTTCCTTCGTCTGATTGTCACGATGGTGATGATGGTAGGCCTGGTCATTAGTATCCTGAGTTTCTACATCCTGATGCTGAGCATCTACCTGCTGGTTCAGAAAAATGCAGACAAACTTGAAAACCTCCTGCTCATCGGCTATTCGCCATCGAGGGTTGCACGACCATATCAATGGTTGACCATCGGGCTGAACGTCCTGGTGCTCATAATCGCGCTGGTCATCCTGTTCTTCCTGCGTCGCTATTATATGGAAATCATCAACACACTATTTCCGCAGACCTCCACAAGCGGATTGCTTCCTGCCATCGTCACCGGCGGCACGCTTTTCCTCTTGGTAAGTATTCTCAACATATTTGCAATCCGCCGCAAAGTGATGAGTATTTGGAAACGAAAAGACTGAATAAAAATTTGTTTTTCTCTCATTTTCTATGTATCTTTGCAACAAAATCAACTTATCTAATTAAATATAACAAAAATGCGAAAAAAACTTTGTTTACTAATGGCCATTATGCTGTCAGTCACGACGGCAATGGCTCAAATCACCACGTCCTCCATGAGTGGTAAGGTTACCATGCAGGGTTCGGGTGAAGAAGTGATTGGAGCTACCGTGCAAGTGGTTCATGAACCTTCTGGAACACGTTACAACGCAGTATCCAACGTGGATGGCCGATTCAGCATCCAGGGTATGCGTACGGGTGGTCCTTACACGGTAACCGTGTCGTATATCGGTTTCCAGCCCAAGTCCTACAAGTCTATCACCCTTCAGCTGGGTGAGAACTTCGATCTGAACGTTGAGATGTCGGAAGATGCCAACGAACTCCAGGAAGTGGTGGTGACGGGCAGCAAGTCCAAGTTCAGCGCCGAAAAGACGGGTGCTTCTACCAACATCAACAGCGCCCAGATCGTGAACCTGCCTACCGTGAGCCGTAGCATTACCGATGTTACACGCCTGTCTCCCTATGGCGGAAGCGGCATGAGCTTCGCTGGTGCCGACGGACGTAACTCCAACTTCACGGTAGATGGTGCCAACTTCAACAACAACTTCGGTCTTTCTGATGGTCTTCCCGGCGGTGGCAATCCCATCTCGCTCGATGCCATCGAGGAATTACAGGTTGTGGTTTCACCCTACGACGTACGTCAGACCAACTTCATCGGTGGAGGCGTGAATGCCATCACCAAGTCGGGTACCAATACCTTTAAGGGCAGCGCTTTCATCTATCACCGCAATGAAAACCTCCGCGGCGATGCCATTGATCATCAGACGATTGATGGTGCACGCGAGAAAGATCAGAGCACTACGTATGGTTTCACCCTCGGTGGTCCTATCATCAAGAACAAACTCTTCTTCTTCGTCAACGGTGAAATGATCAAGACGCCTACCGTGGTCAACCGTTGGAAAGGCTCACGCGACGGTTACGCCGACGAGACTAACTACATTTCGCGTACAACTACCAGCGACCTTCAGACCGTTTCCAATTACGTGCTTGGCAAGTATGGCTATAATACCGGTTCGTTTGATAGCTTCCCTGCCGATGAGAGCAACTACAAGCTGCTTGCACGCCTGGACTGGAACATCAACGATATGCACCACTTGGCATTCCGCTACAACTATACGAAGAACCGCTCATGGCGCACGCCAAGCCCTTCGTCAATGGACGGTGGCACACGCTCTGCCTATGCCCGTATGTCGCTCTATTCCATGTCGTTTGCCAACTCCATGTACTCCATGGACAACAACGTGCATTCATTTTCACTTGACCTGAACAGCCGCTTCTCGGCCAACCTCTCAAATCAGTTCCTGGCCACTTATTCCAAGCTCGACGACGTGCGCGGCACCAATTCAAGCGAGTTCCCATTCATTGATATCCTTGACGGAACTGACAATACGGCCAACTACATGGCCCTCGGCTATGAGTTGTTCACATGGAACAATGCCGTTCACAACAACATCCTCAACATCAAGGACGACCTCACTTATTTCGTAGGCAACCATAAGATCATGGCCGGTGTGAGCTACGAGTATCAGATGGCCGACAACCAATACATGCGTAATGGAACAGGCTACTATCGCTATCGCAGCCTTCAGGACTTCATGAACGGCGCTACGCCTGAGGTGGTTTGTCTGACTTACGGCTACGGCGGCGAGACCAACCCTGCTGCCCGCGTGCAGTTCAGCCAGTTGGGATTCTATGCCCAGGATGACTGGAACATCACAGACCGCTTCAAACTGACCTATGGAACACGTATCGACGGATTGTTCTTCAACAACGGCGACCTGATGACCAACAATGCCATCTTCGCCCTCAACTATTTTGACGGAGGCGGCAACGTGCGCCATATTGATACCGGCAAATGGCCCAATTCCAAGGTGTCCATTTCTCCGCGTGTTGGTTTCACATGGGATGTCTTTGGCGACCGCTCGCTGAAGGTGCGCGGTGGTAGCGGATTCTTCTCTGGCCGTCTGCCTCTGGTGTTCTTCACCAACATGCCTACCAATAGCGGTATGATTCAATATCAGGCTCAGCTGAATGCCAGCAACATGGCCCGCAGATTCACCAATGGCGAGCATTCAATGGCTGATTTCGCAGGCGGACTTGTGACCGATGCCGACGGAAATGCCACCGTGGCTGCCCTCCGCGACAAACTCATCAGCATGGGCTATCCCGAGAATATCACGCCTGATGAGGGTGCCGTTCCATCGGCTATCTCTGCCGTTGATCCTGATTTCAAGATGCCGCAGGTGTGGAAGACCTCGTTGGCCGTTGACTACCAATTGCCGGTCAGCTTCCCATTCACCGTCACCGTGGAGGGTATCTTCAACAAGATGATCAACGACCGTTCTATTTCCGATTGGAGCATGCTGCCTGCTGAAGGCTTTGCCCGCTGGAACGGAGCCGATAACCGTCCCATCTATCCCTCTACATTCCGCAACAGTACCAAGGCTTTCGTCTTGGAGAACACCAGCAAGGGCTACGGATGGATTGGCAACATCACCATCAACACTCAGCCTGCCGATTGGGTTAGCCTTATGGCCGCATATACCCATACCGTATCAAAGGAAATCACCGGTATGCCCGGTTCTGCCGCCGAATCTGCTTTCACATACGTGCCCACCGTGGCTGGTCCTAACAACATCAAGCTTCATAATTCTCAGTATGTCACGCCCGACCGCGTCGTGGCATCTGCCACTCTTCATGATCGTAGCGGCAACCACTACAGCCTGATTTATGAAACATGGCGTGGCGGCTACAACGAGTCGTACATGATGGCCAACGATATGAACGGTGATGGCTACAACTATGATGCCATTTACATTCCTACCGATGCTGAGGTAAATAAGGGTCTCTTCCGCTTTGTATCCGAAGACGACAAGGTGCGCTTCATGGACTATGTCCACAACGACAGCTATCTCAAGAAGCATCAAGGCGAATATGCCGAGGGCTACAGCGTGTATAATCCTTGGGTACACCGCATCGATATCAGTTACAAACACGATTTCAAGCTCAACATCGGAAAGACCAAGCATGTGCTCCAGCTCAGTGCCGACGTCAAGAACGTGCTCAACCTCTTCAACTCCAGCTGGGGCGTGAGCAAGGCGATGAACGCCTCACTCAACAGCGGCCGTATCCTGAAGTATGAGAACACCGATGCCGAAGGCTATCCCGTATTCTCCACACCTTCAGCCGTACACGGAAACACCAAGACCTGGACACCCAACTTCGCGCTCGGCCAGTGCTGGTATGCTTCCATTGGTATTAAGTACATTTTTAATTAATAAAGACCTATCGTTATGAAACTGAAATATATTTTAGGTGTTGTCTTGTCTGCATTCATCCTCACCGGATGTTCAGACGATCAAACCATTGGCTCCCTGGGGAGCATTGCCCTGGATAAGACCTATGTTTCCATCCCTGAGAGTGGAGGTGATGTGACCGTCCGGGTGACGGCCAGTCAAGACTGGAAGCTCGCCGACGTCTTTACCACTACAGAAAAAGATGCCGACGGCAACAAGGTGATTTCCAACCATCCGCTACCTACATGGCTCACGGCAAATCAAGTATCAGGTACTTCTGGCACTTCTGAGTTGACTCTCCATGCCGATGCCACTTCTGGCGGACGCGAAGCCGAACTCCAGATCACCGTGGGCGACCACACGCAGTTCCTGATGGTTCGCCAGGGCTCTATGGAAGCCTCTTCTGCCACTTGCTCCGAAGTCATTGCCGGAGCCGACGGCAAGACCTATCGTGTGAAGGGTACCTGTACATCGATTGCCAACACCACTTACGGCAACTGGTATCTCGATGACGGAACGGGCACCGTCTATATCTACGGAACGCTCGACAAGGACGGAGCCACCAAGAACTTCGCAAGCCTTGGCATCGAGGTGGGTGACGTTATCGAGGTGGAAGGACCGAAGACCACTTATAACGGTACCGTGGAACTTGTTGACGTCACGGTGTTGAGCATCACCAAGTCGCTCATCAAGGTGATAAGTCCTGAAGCCAAGATTGCCAAGGAAGGCGGTTCGCTCGAAGTGAAGATGGCCTATAAGGGTAGCGGTGCCTATTGCAGCATCCCTGACGAATACAAGAGCTGGATATCCTATGCAGGATCAGAGTTTGTGCCTGGCATATCCACCATCTTCGATACCAATCCTGCCGATACTGTCATCATGAAGTTCGATATCGCCGAAAACACGGGCGGAAGCCGTGAGGGTTCCATCAACTTCTCTTCAGCCGACTCCTCGAGTGAGTCGAATGCCACCTATTCATTCAAGCAGGAAGGCATTTCCAATCCACCTACAGGAACGGGCACGCTGGCCGATCCGTTTAATGTTCCTGCTGCCATTGCCGCTTGTGAAGCTGGTGCCGAGAATGTTTACGTCAAGGGTGTTGTCTGCGAGGCTCCTACATCCATCAACACCAAGTACGCCTCTGCCACCTACTATATCTCTGCTGATGGCCAAAACACCGACCGCCTGCAGATCTATAGCGGCAAATATATCAACAACACCGACTTCACCTCAACCGACCAGCTGAAGGTGGGCGATGTGGTAGTCGTTGTAGGTAACCTGAAGATGTACAACGGCAATCCCGAAATGGATAAGAACAACTACATCTACTCCCTCAACGGCAAGACCACCGAAGGCGTATCTGAGAAGGGCATGGGTATTGACAATCCGTTCTCAGTGGCCGAAGTCATCGCATACACGAAAGCCCTCGGAGCCGACAAGAAGTCAGACGTAGATGTCTATGCCAAGGGTAAGATTTCGAGCGTGAAGTTCACCTACTCAGCCGATTATGGAACCGCCACTTACAATATCTCCGACGATGGCACCACCGGAACGGAGTTCACCGTCTATGGCAGTTACTATTATGACGGCAAAAAGTGGACCGAAGGCGGCCGTCAGATTGCCGTTGGCGACGAAGTGATTGTCTGCGGCAAGGTGATTGACTATAAGGGCACAACGCCCGAGTTCTCCAACAAAGAGAACTGGCTCGTTTCCCTCAACGGTCACACCAATTAGAATTGACGATTAACCCTCAAGAAAGCGGATATCCCTCCAAAGGATATCCGCTTTTTAGTATCATCCGACGGACTACAAACTAATTTACTTTGTACCTCAAAACATCATCAAACGGGGGGCAAAGTATCATCCGCCGAAGTACAAACTAATTTACTTTGTACTCGCTCCTGTTATCCAAAGCAGGTCTGCCTTTAATAAATCCTGATGTTCCTGTTGATTATTCGTGGCGGATGGCTTCGATAGGATCCATGCGGGCTGCTTTCTGGGCGGGAATGTAGCCGAAGAGAATGCCGATTAAAACGCAGACGAGGAAGGATACATAGACCGACCAAAGGGGAACGGAGCTGGGAATTCCGAACATGGGAACGATGATAGTGCTCGCCCCCCAGCCTACGAGGATGCCAAGGAGACCGCCGGTGACGCTGATGAGGACTGACTCGATGAGAAATTGGAGCGAAATGACCGGTCCGGTGGCTCCTACGGCCATGCGGAGACCGATCTCCTTGGTTCGCTCGGTGACGCTGACGAGCATGATGTTCATGATGCCGATACCAGCCACGAGTAGCGAGAAGGCGGCAGCCACGACGAGGATGATGGTCACGGTGTCCATCGTGCTCGACATGGTCTCCATCATTTCAGCCTGAGAACGAATCTGGAAGTCGTCTTCGGCATCATCCTTGAGTTTATGGTTGTCGCGGAGTATCTGGGTGAGTTCTTCGATAGCGGCATCAGAGAGTTCCTCGGTGATGGCTGAGCAGACGATGCTTGAGAAGAATGTCTGCGCGGCAATGCGCTTCATCACGGTGGAGTAGGGTGCGATGATGACATTGTCTTGGTCCATACCCCAGGAGTTGTAGCCTTTCGACTTGAGCACACCGCAGATGCGCATGGGAATCGACTTGAAGCGGATGGTCTTGCCGATGGGGTCAACGTTGTCGCCGAAGAGTTCGGTGACGATGGTTTTACCTACCACGCAGACCTTGGCGGCTTTCTTGATGTCTTCCTCCGTGAAGCATTCGCCTTCTTCGATGTTCCACTGCTTGATGTCGAGATAGTCGGTTGACTCTCCATACATCGTGGTGGTGGTATTGTTGTTGCCATAGATAACCTGTCCGCTGGCGGTTACTTCGGGCGACACCTTGGTGACGAACTTTTTCTCTTGCAGTATGCGCTGGTAGTCGGCCATTTTGAGCGTCTGCATGCTGGAGGGATCTTGGCGTACGCCGCCACGCATGTCAGCCCCGGGGCGGATGGTGAGCAAGTTGGTGCCCATGGTGGAGAGTTCGGCACGTATGCTTTCCTTGGAGCCTTGTCCGATTGACATCATGATGATGACGGCGGCCACGCCGATGATGATGCCCAGCATGGAAAGGAAGGAGCGCATCTTATTGTTGGCAACGGCCTTCAGGCTTACTTTGAATAGGTTTGTGATGTTCATTGATCAGTCGTCGTTAGTTACGGGCAGGGCATCAAGTGCTTCCTTTGCCGACTTGATATGGGGGTTGATGGTGTCTTCGCGGATCTTGCCGTCGCGCAGGTTGATGTTGCGTGATGAATACTCGGCAATCTCGGGGTTATGTGTCACGAAGATGATGGTATGGCCCTGACGGTAGAGTTCCTGGAAGAGCACGAGCATCTCGAACGATGTGCGCGTGTCGAGGTTACCGGTAGCCTCATCGGCGAGGAGCACGGCAGGGTTGTTGACCAAGGCTCGGGCAATGGCCACTCGCTGCATCTGACCTCCCGACATCTGGTTTGACTTGTGGTAGAGACGGTCGCCCAGACCTACGGCCTGCAGGGCCTTGATAGCGGCTTCCTTGCGTTGCTGGGCGTTGTATTTGCTGTTGTACATCAGCGGAAGCTCAACGTTTTCCACGGCTGTCGTCTTGGCCAGAAGATTGTAGTTCTGGAATACGAATCCTATCTTCTGGTTTCGCAGGTGGGCCCGCTGTATCTTCGACATGGTGCGCACGCTGACGCTATCGAGGAAGTATTCTCCGCTGGTGGGTGTGTCGAGGCAGCCCAATTGGTTGAGCAGGGTGGATTTGCCAGATCCGGAAGTGCCCTGAATTGTGACGAATTCGCCCTCGTAGATTTTGAACGACACGCCTCGGAGCGCCTTCACCGTCTCGGAACCCACTTGGAAGTAGCGCTTCACGTTCTGCAACTCGATGACTACCTTGCGATTGTCTTTCTGTTCAGCCATATTTCTTACCTGTTGGGTCTGTTGTTTCCGGCATTATTGGCATTTCCGCCATTGCCGGCGTTGCCACTTTTGCTGTTGTTCCTGTTAGGACGTTTGGGCATGAAGGGATTGCTGGCCTGTTCGCCCTGCTGTGCATCTTCATTTCCGTTGGAGATGCTGAAGTCGGTGAGCACTACCTTGCCTTCTTCAATGCCGCCGAGAATCTCGGTAAGCGTGCCGTTGGTGGCACCTGTCTCTACGCGATGGGCCTTGAACACGTTGCCTTCGAGCGTCCAGAGTTTATGGGGCGCATTGACGTCCTCGATGGCCTGATCCTTTTGAAGTAGGGCTTCGTTGGGCGTGAAGCGGAGGGCTTTGTTGGAAACGGAAAGTACGCCGTTGTGTTCCATCGTGAAGATGGTGACGTTGGCCGTCAGTCCTGGTTTCAGCTTGAGATCGCCGTTGGGAGCTGAAATAACCACCTCATAGGTTACCACGTTACTCTCGGTGGTGGGTTGCTGACGCACTTGTTTGACTGATCCTTGGAAGGTGTCTTCGGGGAAGGCGTCAACGGTGAAACTCACGCGCTGGCCCACCTTTACGTCGCCGATATCAGCCTCATCGATATCGGCGATGACTTGCATGTTGGTGAGGTCTTGTGCAATGGTGAAGAGTTCGGGCGTGTTGAAGGATGCTGCCACGGTCTGGCCTTCCTCAACTGACTTGGAGAGCACCACGCCGTCGATGGGCGATGTAATGGTTGCATAGCCGAGGTTGGTCTGAGCCCTGCGTACACTCTCGCGGGCCGTGTTTACCTGCTGTTGAGCCTGCTGATAGGAGAGGCGGGCATTTTCGAAGTCGTTGGCACTGACAAGTCCTTTACTATAGAGCGTCTGGTAGCGGGTGAAGTTGGATTTCTGGTAGTTGAGGTTGCTCTGCTGACTGTTGAGATTGGCCTTGGCTGTATTGAGCTCGCTGATAAGGTTGGTCTTGTCGAGTTCGGCAATGACTTGCCCTTTCTTCACTTCGCTATTGTAATCCACATAGAGGTGGGCCACAATACCTGACACCTGTGTACCTACCGTAACGGAGGTAACAGGCTCAATGGTACCGGTTGCAGTCACGCTGGTTTGGATGTCGGTCTTGGTTACTTTCTCCGTTGAGAAATTCACTTTCTCTTCTTTCTTGTTGCCCATCAGCATCCAGACTATCAGACCTATGACGGCCACGGCTGCAACGGCAATCCATACTTTCTTATTCTTCATATAATCAGGTGATTTATTGACTCTTAATTCAAAACTCTTAACTATTTCAACGTTCCATCCTGATAGAAATGGAGCATGTTGATGTTGTAGATGGCGAGGTATTTCGACTGGAGCTCATTCTGTTGGGCTTGAAGCAGTTTGTCCTTTCCGGTCATCAGTTCGATAGTATTCTTCAATCCTACTCGGAATTGCTCCGAAAGGAGTTCGTAACTGTCCTGTGCACTTTGTGTGCTCACCTTGGCGGCACGGAACTTCTGCTGATTGTTCTCGGCCTGGAGCCAGTAGTTTTCAACCGTAGAATAGAGGGTGGTCTTCTTGTCCTGCAGGTCGAGCATGTAATTCTGTTTCTGCAATTGAGCTTTGTTGACGGAGGTACGGATCTGCCGGTTGTCGAAGATGGGCACGCTGACGCTGACACCGGCTCCGAGATTGAGATTCGTCTTCAGCTGGGTGCCCCAGCTATTGTTGCTCATGGAGGTGGTGTTCGTGATGATGCTACCATTGACACTGATGGTCGGCATACGGCCTGCCTTGGCCATCTTCACGCTGAGGTCGCTACTCTCCATGCCCAGCATGGCATTCTTAATCTCCGGACGATGGGAGAGGGCAGCGTCGTAAACGCTCTGGAGGGCTGGTATGGGTTGAAGGGCCATCTCGTCGGTTGTTTCCGGTATGACCACATCGAAAGGTTCGTCGTCGGTCAGCTGAAGCAACTGTTTTAGTTGACGCTTGAAATTGCGCAGGTTGCTCTGCTGATCTACCACGGTGAATTCATCCTGGGCTCGCTGGGCTGTGAGCTGGGAGAGTTCGGCCTTGCTCATACTGCCTACATTGACCATAGCCTGTCCGCGCTCTTCGTTTTTCTTGGAGGTAAGCAGACTCTGTTCGTTCACCTTGATGGCCTCTGTGGTGTAGAGTATCTGAATATAGTATTGGGTGATTTGTTCCTGCAATTGGTTGGCTATGCGGGCTGAATCGAGCTCTGCCTGCTGTTCGGAGATTTTGTTGAGCTTGATCTGGTCGCGATTACGGTTTCCGTTCCAAAGTACCCAGTTTGAATTAACACCGTAGGAACCATTGTAATAAACTTTATCAATGGAACTCTGCACATAGCCGTTCTGAACCGAGGCTGCCCCTGATTCTGGCCATGGGCGGTAGGTGACGTTTTGCGATGTGGAAGCCGATAACGAGGGCAGCAGGGCTGCTTGCGACTGGAGTACGTCCTCGTGGTATGACTGTTTCTGAACGAGTGTTTTACGGAGACTGATGTTGTTGGTCAATGCATAGTCGATGCATTCTTTTAGCGTCCATTGCTTGGCTTGTGCTGTTGTTGAAAGCGAAAGCAGGGCGATAAGTGACAGACTGAAATGTTTTACTCTCATATTGTTACAAATTGCGTGGCAAAAGTAATAAAAAAAAAGAATACGGAAAAAACGGAATAGATATTTGTTAACAGTCGTGGAATCAAATATCTGTTCCGTTTGTTTTTATTGTTGGTCTTTAACAATAATTATTGCAGCTGTTGTAAGCGGGCAATATATTTGCCGAGGATGTCGAATTCCAGATTTACGCGCGTTCCTATATTTATATCGCAGAAGTTGGTGTGCTCCAGCGTGTAGGGGATGATGGCCACCTGGAAGGTGTCTGCGGTAGGGTTGCATACCGTGAGGCTGACGCCATTGACCGATACGGAGCCTTTGTCAACGGTGAAATAGCCGCGGCGGGCCATTTCGGGATCATAATTGTAGCGGAACGTGAAATAGGTGCTGCCCTGTGCATCTTCCTTTGCGATACATTCTGCGGTCATATCCACATGGCCCTGCACGATGTGTCCGTCGAGTCGGCCGTTCATGATCATGGAGCGCTCCACGTTGACTTTATCGCCCACTTTCAGAAGGCCAAGATTGGATCGTTCAAGTGTCTCGCGCATGGCTGTCACGGTATAAGTGCCGTCCTTGATGCTGACCACGGTCAGGCATACACCGTTGTGAGACACGCTTTGGTCGATGCTGAGTTCGTCAACAAATGAACAACTGAGCGTAAAATCTATATTGTCTTGATCGTGAACGATAGAGACGACGGTAGCAAATTCTTCGATGATTCCGGAAAACATAATAATGAATAGATATGGGTATTAAATATAAAAAAGCGGTCGTACCGGTGATGTGATGAAACTCCGAGCTATACAAGATTTGAGAGCCCTCCGCCTTTGTAATCCACCGGCTTTACAGCTTAGGCGCCAAAGCGCTTTATATGGCCCGCCATTGGCAAGAGGAGTCTTCTCGGTTTTCGATTTTAATTTGAAGAGTATCCCGATCTTAACCGATACGACCTGTAATTCTTTCTTGGTGCAAAGATACAAAGTTTTTATGTAACTTCCAAGTATCTTGCCGAATTTATTTTTGGATATTTACGCGTACTGGCTCCAATTCGCGTTTCCATGCTTTCAGCGCCTCAAACCAGTCTTTGGCAGAATGGTATCCGAAGGTCTCTTTGTCGCTGGTGAAAGTGATGGCATAGCGAAGGCAGTCGGTGGGAGTGGCAACGACGAAACCGTAGTTGTCTTTGTCGGCTTTAAGCTCCTGGCGGATATGCTGCTTGGGAATGCAGATGCCCAGTCCGACGGTTTCTTTGGCATGAGTGAGTGTATCCTTGCCGCTTACGGTGTAGTCAGTTCCCCAACATCCACGAAGGCCTTTCTTATCGGTGAATTCTTCTGAGCCTTTTATGTTGATGATACCTGTAGAGAACTCATAGTCTCCTATGGGACGTGAGAATTTTTCCTCTACCTCAACGTCGCGGTGGCCTGCCCATTGGGTGAAACGCTGACGCAGGGTGATGGGCTTCGCATTGGGCGTGGAAGTGGGGGCGTTCCAATCATCACAAACCATCTCTGCAATCACACGTACGGGACCACGGGCAATGATGCGCTGCGACAGACGCTCCACATCATCGAGCGTGACTGACTTCTGGCCGTCCCATCCGCGGAAAGCTCCCAAGGCAAATGTTTGCCCACACCATAGCACGTCGTCACCATAGCCACGGGCCAGCTGGTCTTCAGAGGGATAGAACTGAGTCTCAAGGAGTTCCAGGCGTTTCTCGCGCTTGCCGTAAAGGTCGGGTGACTGTCGCTTGTCGAAATAGATGCGGTAGGCAGTGAGTTCGCTTTCGAAGGCTATGCCGTGATGATGCTGGATGCGATAGGTGTCCACACCGCGGTCGGCAGTCAGTTCGGAAATATAGAAATCATGCTTGTTCTTCTCCTTCACCTGATAGTTGCGCAGCACCATCTCAATGAATACACGGGACTCATACTGGCGGGGCTTGCCCTGGTCAGAGAGCGTCACTTCGAATGTTTTCTTCTCGCGTTTGCCAAGGTTGGTGGTGAAACATAGTTCATCGAAACGCTTGTCGCCGTTGAGGTCGTCGAGCTGACAGGTAATTTCTTTTCCACCTTCAGTCACCAAGGCAGAGCGTACATCGATACCCATATCGGCTAACAGAATCACCACAGGCGCATCCGTCCTGACATCTTTGGTGGGGTTCTCCACTGTAACTTTGAAAGTCTGTTCCGCGTTGGCCATCATCGAAACGGCCGCCAGCAAGCATAAGATAGTTCTTTTCATATTTGTTTATTTTGACTTGTTTCTTAATGCAAATTTAATCGTGTTACGCCTAAATAGCCTTATTTCTAAAGTTTATTTAAACTTTTTATCTTAAAATTTGCATATTAAAATATTTTTTAGTAATTTTGAACCCGAATTTAAACTTTAACAACTTTTGAAAAGGATTGTAGCCGTACTTTATTTAATTACGGTGCTGCTTACTTCATGTGATTTTAAGTTGCGGCCCATTGATTTCTTCAACACGGAGGAAACTTCTGTTGAGATAGAGCGCTACGACCGTTTGGAAAGCCGTTATCTCACGACCGGTGACTTTTCGGCACTTCAGCAGATGGAGACCGACTATCCCATGGAAACGCGGGCGCTTATTGAGAATGTGCTACGCATCGGCGCGGTGGATGATCCCAACATCAACAGGAAATTCCTTTCTTTCTTCCAGGACAGTACGTTGCAGGTACTGATCAGTGACGTGCAAGCTGAATTTGCCAATATTGACGATCTGAACGAACAGTTGAACAATTGTTTCAGCAAACTCCAGAAGGAAGTCCCCACTTTGGTCATTCCCCGCTTTTATACTCAAATAGGGGCCCTTGACGAGAGCATCATCGTCGGTAACGACATTATCGGAATTTCACTTGACAAGTATATGGGGTCTGGCTATCCGCTTTATAAGAAGCATTATTCGTCAGCACAGCGCCAGTCGATGAATCGGAATAATATCGTGCCTGATTGTATGGTGTTCTATCTTCTTAGTCAGTATCCTTTGCAAAATTTTGATAGCAGGTCACAGCGGGAACGCGATTTCCACATGGGTAAGATGATGTGGGTTTGCAATCGCGTGATGGGCAATCAGTTTTTCAAGATGAAGTTCATCAACGACGTGGACAAATACCAGAAAAAGCACGGCTACACCATCCAGCAGTTGCTGGAGGCAGATGTGTAGAATCCTAATTCATACTGCAGATGATTACTTTTTCCGTCCTGAACCGAACAGGTCTTTCAGGCCGTTGAAGTCACGTTTCAGAATCACTCCGATACCCTGGGTGTTAAGTGAGTTGCGCGTGAAATAGCGGTCGTTGGTCTGGTTATAGACGCGTACGGCTAGGTTGCCGTTGGGGAAAAGTAAGTAGCGGATGTCGAAGTCTCCAATGAATGAAGAGTTTTCGGTGTTGGCATTGTCGCGATAACCGAACTGGCCATTGATGAGCAGACGATTGTTGAGCAGGCGTCCTGAAAGGATACCTTCATATTCTGCGTTATAGAATCCTTCATCACCTGTGGAGATATTGGCTCCGAAGTTCCAGTTGCTGTTGTTGGTCAGTGAGGAGAGTATGTTGTTGATTTGCTGACTTACCGTTCCAGAGAGTAACGACTGCATAGCCAGTGAGGTTTGGCTCTGCTGCTCATTGGAACGTGTGTCACGCTGGTTGTAGAATCGCCCGATGGCCAGCAGGTAGATCACTTGCTGATTCATTTCCTCTTCGCTGTTGATGAGTGAGCGTATCATCTGCTTCATGTCCGTGCCGAGGGTGGGGAGATCGAGGTCGAACTCCACATGTGGAGACTCCGGTGTGCCGGTGATGTTCATCATGCAGTCCACACGTACATTATTGTTCTTAAAGGAGTTTCCGATTTCCAAGTCTGATAGTGGCACACCCGTCACCGTGTATTGAGCTTTCATATTCAAGGCAGAGTTGTAAGGATCTCCACCGAATACTATGGTAGAGCCGGGCTGAAACTGGAAATCTTTCTTAATGACGTTTTGGATGGTGAGTTTATAGATGCCATGGTCTATGAGGTAGTTGCCATACATCTCGAATACACCTTTATTATAATAGGAGGCCCTGAGGCTGCCTGAGCCGTTGAGCGCGATGTAGTCGCCACTTTGCTTGTCCATCAGCAGGCGAAGCGTGAAGTCTTCCGGCCTGGTGTTGAACAGGAAGTTCATGTGTATGTCGGTAGGGATCTGGGCATGTTTCGGCTGATGGTGATTGAGCGCAGAGTCAAGCCGTTGGGTAAAATCATTTTGTATTCCATCAGTCACATCGCGCCATTCAATGAATCCCTGGTCTGAAATGGCATCAGGACTGGCTGCATTGTATTCTATGAACGACCCGCGATTAGGCGTGGCATTCACGTCGAAGTCAATGCGTCCCTGGCGGCCTTTGATCTGACAGTTACCTGTGCCGTAGATGGTTCCGAAGAATGTAGCATCTCCATAGTCGTGAAAGTCATAAGCCAACAGGTTCTGTGCATTCACATCGAAGTCGAAGGTCAGGTTGGTCAGTTCGTCGTGGTGGATGGCTCCGTTCACGATTCCGATATGTCCGTCGCGGTCAGTGATGGTGTCTTGCTCAAAATAGATTTCATTGGGCACCATGCGCACCTTACAGTCGTGAAGCGTGTATCGGGTATTGAGCGGAGTTATGTCCATCTTTCCGTTCGCGATAAGGCTACCTGATAGATTGATACTGTTTTCACCACTCAGGAATCCGGCCAGCCTGACGTTACCATCGCCACGAAGGTCGGTGTTGCGCATAAACGAGCTACAGAAATCCTCCACGAATTCAAGGCGTGTCTTTTCGGCCTTGATGTCGAGGTCAAGATAGTTGCGGGCTATCGACACGTAACCGTTGATGAGTGTCTTGCCGATATCATCTTCGGCATAGGCCGAAATATCTATCTGGTTGTCTTGCTTGCCGTAGTTCGCATTGACATTGAGTGTGCCCATCCTTCCGTTCTGGAAGCGGAAGTCATCGACACTCAGGCTTGCATGCGCCGTCAGTTTGTCGAATACCGAACTGAGATAGGCTTTGCCGGAAGCCTTTCCTGAGAAGTCAACCACATGGAAGTTAAGCAGGTCGAGGATGTATTTCACGTCGATGTCCTGCAAGTCCACGGTCAGGCTATCTTCTTTGTTGGGAGTAGCCAGTCCATAGACCGTGAGGTGCTGGTTATTGTGGTCGATAGAAAAATAGTCCACCGTGAGGTGCTTGTCGGTATATACGATATCGCTCGGACGAATGTGCCACAACGTATCGTTGACAAGGATGTCTGATTCGTGTACGACCGTGTGGATGGCCTGTTTACCATTCGGGGTTTTGAAGAGTTCGGTGGTGCAGTTGAGTGTGCCCTTGAAAGGCTTCGCCTTACGGTCGTCCCAAGTGATAAGGGTCATTATCTTTCCGTCTTCCTGCCTTGCATCGACCGTATAGTCCATCAGGATTCCGTTCAAGCTGAAATTGGGCAGTTTGGCCTTCAGGGCCATTTTGTTTGACTTCTTGTCTGTGCTGGCGGAGAGTTTCACGGGCTTGTTGATGTCAACGGGTACTCCGAAGAATACGTTGAGCCAGTCACTTTTCAGCAGGGTGGCATCGACGGAGGCCTGGCTGAAGTAATCATCCCCCGTGATGTCGGCTTCGGCGAAGTCGCTTTGCAGATGAATGGTATGGCCTTCGGCTGTCTGCTCTGCGTTAAGAAAAAGGTGATCGAGATGATAGTCGTGTTGTTGTGAATGCATCTCGAAGTCTGTGATGTTGACAGCCCCAAAGGCCGTGGAGAGTGATTTGCCTGCTATGTCGGCATCGACATTCATGGCAAAACGCGCGTCGCCGAAACGGTCGGTCAGTTTCAATGCGCCTGGGACCAGATTTCTCACTTTAGCCACAAACTTGGCCTTGGGGCTTTGAGCAGAAATGTCGAAGTCGCCGTCAAGATTAATCTGTGCATGAGGATCGTCGATTGACAGGTGGCCGTTGAAAAGTGAACCTTGCAGGTCGCCGTCAATATCGAGATTGTGGTAACTATATCCGTTATAGTCGAAACGCGAGACGTTACCCACAGCCTTGATATTTTTCAGGCTTGTGTCACCGTCAATGTCGATTCGTGAAGCCAGCTGGCCGAACTTCTTGTCGTCAAGAATACGCTGCAGATTGATTCCTTCGGTCTCAATACGTGCTGTGAACCGGTTCTGATGAAGCCCTAGTCCGAGGTTGGCATTGCCGGCATCGGTGTCGAGGATGCCTTTCATGGATAAATCTTTGTCAGCACCTCCTGCCTCACCACGGAAGGCGATGCTGCCCAGACGCACCAGTTCTTTGGGCATCTGGATATTCTTTACCTGCAGGTTGCGCTCCAGGAATTCTATGGTATGGGCACTGAGCTGCAGTTGGTTGATATTGGCAAACCAGCGTTTGTTGGCGGATAGGCTGCCACTGGCATCGAGCTTCAGTTCTCCTTCATCCGATTCAATGTTGACTTGATGCAGCTGTAGCATGTTGCTTGTGCCTGAGAAACTGCTCTTGAGTTGCAGGGGATGCCCGAATGTACTTAACTGTCGGTCCAGAAATGCGAGGTCGGCTGGTGTGATCTTTGATTCGCTGATGCGTCCGGCATACTGGAGCGTGGCCATTTCTATCTTGCCGTTATTCATTTCATAGGATGCACCTATAGAGTCGATAATCAGTCTGGTCTGTGGCAGCATGGCCCGAAGCTGCGTGAGGGTCGTGCGTTTCTTGTCAGCCTTGAGCTTGAACGACAGATCCTTCAGCGTTAGTCCGGATGCTTCTTCCAGCGACAGGCGTTTCAGGGTGGCTTCCAGGCCATTGTCGGTGAGTCGTGGCAACAGCAGATGGGTGCTGATGTTCTTCACGTTGAGATGGTTAGCATTAAACTTCCCGTTTGTCCTTGGCATGTCCAGACGGTCGTAGGTGAATCCGCTGTGACGCACGACGACGGTTCCTATACGCAGGTCGAGTGGTGTGTGGCGTGTGGTGTCTTTGGAAGCAAGGGAATCCAACGCAAACTGGAAGTTGGGCTGGGAGTGTGCATCCTGTTTGTAAAAAGTACCTTGAAGTCCAAACAATTGTGCCGATGAAATGGATATTTTTCCGTTGAAAAGCGGTATGAGGTCGATTTTGGTTGATGCACGTGAGGCGCGAATCATTTCCTTTCCGCTTTGATCCTTCATATAGACATCGTCCACAATGATACGGTTGGGAATTACGAAGTTGATGCGGCCAACGGTGACCTCGGTGCCGAATTTGTCAGAAAGCATCTCACTGGCCTTTTTCCCCATATACCCCTGAAATGCAGGAATATGAAGCAGTATAATAAGTAAAATGTACAGACCTATAAGGGCCCATACAATTCCGCTGATGAGGTGTTTTGCTTTCTTCACTTTGCAAAGTTACGCTAATTCATCAACAAAAAAGAAGTTTTTGGATTTTTTTTGCCCGAAATGTGAAAATTTTGTCTATCTTTGTGCCACTATTCATGAATATTATCTCTTTTTATACAATGTTATGGCAAATGTTATTAAGTTACGTAAGGGCTTAGACATTAACCTCAAAGGCAAGGCCGTTGGAGAAAAGACGGTGCTGAAAGCTAGTGAAGTGTATGCACTCACGCCGGATGCGTTTGTCGGAATGATTCCCAAAGTGGTCGTCAAGGAGGGAGACGTTGTCAAAGCCGGGGATACCTTGTTTGTGAACAAGCAATGTCCCGATGTGAAGTTTGCCTCACCCGTCAGCGGACAAGTCACCGAAGTGCTTCGGGGTGAGCGCAGGAAGGTGCTTTGCGTAAAGATTAAAGCCGACGCAGAGCAGAAATTTACCGATTATGGCAAGAAGGATGTGGCCGCTCTCAGTGGAGAGGAAGTCTGCAAGGCGTTGCTCGAAGCAGGCTTGTTTGGCTACATTGACCAGTTGCCGTATGCCGTTAGCACAACACCTGAATCCAAGCCAAAGGCTATTTTTGTAAGTGCTTTGAGAGACAAGCCTTTAGCTGCAGATTTTGAAGTGGAACTTCAGGGTAACGAAAAGGATTTCCAGACGGGTCTTACCGCGCTGTCGATGATGGCCAAGACTTATCTTGGAATCGGAGCGAAGCAGACTGCCGATGCGCTTGTGAATGCCAAGGATGTGGAAGTCACGGTTTTCGACGGTAAGTGCCCTGCTGGTAACGTCGGTGTTCAGGTGAACCATCTTGATCCCGTCAACAAGGGTGAAGTGGTATGGACCGTTGACCCGTCGGCTGTGATTTTCTTTGGCCGGCTGTTCAATACCGGCAAAGTGAACCTCACGCGTACGATTGCCGTATGTGGTGATCAGGTGAAGAATCCCTGCTATCTTGATGTCTTGGTAGGTACACCTTTGGCCGACATCCTCAGCGGAAACGTGGAGGATGCCAACGTGCGTATCATCAACGGCAACGTGCTCACGGGCACAAAAGCCTCGACCGACGACTTCCTCGGAGCCCACTCATCAGAGGTTACCGTGATTTCAGAAGGCGACGAGGCAGACGAACTGCTCGGCTGGATCATGCCACGCACGAAGCAATTCTCCGTGAACCGCAGCTATTTCTCATGGCTTTTCGGCAAGAAGGAGTATTCGCTCGACAGCCGCATCAAGGGCGGTGAACGCCGCATGATCATGAGTGGCGAATACGACAAGGTGCTTCCGATGGACATCTACGGAGAGTATCTCATCAAGGCCATCATCGCTGAAGACATCGACAAGATGGAGCAGCTGGGCATCTATGAGGTGGCTCCCGAAGACTTTGCACTTGCTGAATTCGTGGATTCCTCGAAACTGGAGCTTCAGAAGATAGTGCGCAACGGATTGAATATGCTGCGCAAGGAGAATGCATAACATCATGTATCTATCAAGTAATCAACTACAATGAGTTTACGAAATTACATCAACAAGATAAAGCCAAACTTCCAGGAGGGAGGACGGCTTCACGCTTTCCGAAGCGTCTTTGATGGATTTGAGACGTTCCTCTATGTGCCCAACGACACGGCGAAGAGCGGAACACATATCCACGACGCCATCGACTCGAAGCGTATCATGAGTATGGTGGTCATCGCGCTCGTGCCGGCTATGCTGTTCGGTATGTACAACGTGGGCTATCAGAACTATGCTGCCGCCGGCACACTGGCTTCGGCATCATTCCTCGAAATCTTCTGCTACGGCTTCCTGGCCGTGTTGCCGAAGATTCTCGTCAGTTACATCGTAGGCCTTGGCATTGAGTTCATCGTGGCCCAGTGGAAAGGGGAGGAGATTCAGGAGGGCTACCTCGTCAGCGGTATCATCATTCCGCTTATCATTCCCGTCAACTGTCCGTTGTGGATGCTGGCCCTGGCCGTGGCCTTTGCCGTGATTTTCGCCAAGGAAATCTTTGGTGGTACGGGTATGAACATCTTCAATGTGGCCATCGCCGCACGTATGTTCCTCTTCTTCTCTTATCCGTCGGTAATGACAGGCGATACTGCCTGGGTGGCTACCGACAGCATCTTCGGACTGGGTAACGCGCTGCCTGATGGCTTCACGGCTGCCACTCCGCTGGGCGAGGTGGCCCAGGGTGTAGCTCCTCAGACTTCGCTCTGCGATATGGTATGCGGCTTTATTCCCGGTTCCATCGGTGAGACCAGCGTCATTGCCATTGCCCTGGGTGCCATTCTGCTGCTCTGGACAGGCATCGCCTCCTGGAAGACCATGCTCAGCGTGTTTGTAGGCGGCGGTTTGATGGCTGTCTTGTTCCAGTCGTTGGGCATGACCAACATCCAGTGGTACGAGCATCTTCTGCTCGGCGGTTTCTGCTTCGGTGCTGTGTTTATGGCAACCGATCCGGTCACTTCTGCCCGTACCGAATGTGGCAAGTGGGTGTATGGCTTCCTCATTGGTGCCATTGCCGTGATCGTACGCGTGATGAACCCCGGTTATCCCGAGGGTATGATGCTCGCCATCTTCTTTGGTAACATGTGTGCGCCGCTTATCGACTACTGCGTCGTGCAGCGCAATATCTCCCGTCGTGCTAACCGTATAAAATAAGGAGGAACCGTAAGATGAAGACTAACAGTAATACATATACGATTATTTACAGCGCCATCATCGTTGTCGTAGTCGCTTTCCTGTTGGCATTCGTGTCGCAGGCCCTGAAGGCTAAGCAGGATGCCAATGTGGCGCTCGACGTGAAGAAGCAGATTCTCAATTCGCTCAACATCCGCGGTCTTGGCGACAGCGAGGCTGAAGCCAAGTATGGCCAGGTGGTGAAGAGCGAAGAAGCTGTGGGCGAACAGAAGCTCTATACCTGCGAGATTGACGGCCAGCCCGTCTATGTGTGCACGGTGAAGGGCATGGGACTCTGGGGCCCCGTCTTTGGCTATATCTCCGTAGCTGCCGACAAGAACACCGTCTATGGCGCGTATTTCAACCATGACTCTGAGACTGCCGGCCTTGGTGCTGAGATCAAGGACTCTCAGGCTTGGCAGGAGAAGTTCAAGGGCAAGAAGATCAATGCCGACGCCGATCCCGACATCGAACTCGGCGTAGCCAAGAAGATTGAGGTGCCCGAGAGCGAGGTGGATGCCGTCACTGGAGCCACGCTCACGTCGAACGGTGTCAGCCTGATGCTGAAAGAGGGACTGAAGCCATTTATGGAAATCTTAAAGAACAAGTAACGATATGAGTAGTTTATTTTCAAAGGAAAACCAGGAAGTTTTCAAGAATCCATTGAACTTGGACAACCCGATACTTGTTCAGGTGCTTGGAATCTGTTCGGCACTGGCTGTTACAGCTCAGTTGAAGCCGGCTATTGTGATGGGACTGGCCGTGACTATCATCACCGCCTTCTCGAATGTGATTATCTCTATTATCCGCAACACGATCCCCACGCGCATCCGCATCATCGTGCAGCTGGTGGTGGTGGCCGCGCTGGTGACCATCGTCTCTCAGGTGCTGAAGGCTTTTGCCTACGATGTAAGTGTGCAGCTCTCGGTCTATGTGGGTCTGATTATCACCAACTGTATTCTGATGGGCCGTCTGGAGGCTTTTGCCATGCAGAACAAGCCTTGGCCATCGTTTCTCGACGGCATTGCCAACGGTATCGGCTATGCCATGATTCTGGTCATCGTGGGCGCCTTCCGCGAATTCTTCGGATTCGGCACGCTGCTGGGCTTCAAGGTTCTGCCGCAAGCCGTCTATGATGCTGGTTATATGAACAACGGTATGATGACGATGCCTGCCATGGCGCTGATTCTCGTTGGATGTGTCATCTGGGTACACCGTGCCTGTTTTTATAAGGAGAAGTAATTATGGAACATATCATTAATCTGTTTTTCCGGTCCATCTTCGTGGACAACATGATATTCGCCTTCTTCCTCGGCATGTGTTCTTACCTTGCCGTTTCGAAGAACGTGAAGACTTCATTCGGACTGGGCATGGCCGTCACTTTCGTGCTCTTGGTCACCGTGCCCGTCGATTATCTGCTCCAGACGAAGGTGCTGGGTCCCGACTGTCTCATCCCTGGCGTTGACCTCAGCTATCTGTCGTTCATCCTTTTCATCGCCGTGATTGCCGGTATGGTTCAGCTCGTGGAGATGGTCGTTGAGAAGTATTCTCCTTCGCTCTATGCAGCGCTGGGCATCTTCCTCCCGCTGATTGCCGTCAACTGTGCCATCATGGGTGCCTCGCTCTTCATGCAGCAGCGCATCAACCTCGATCCGCTCAACTCTCAGTATATTGGCTCTGTCTGGGATGCCATAGCCTACGCTGTAGGTTCGGGTCTCGGCTGGACGCTGGCCATCGTGCTCTTGGGCGCTATCCGCGAGAAAATGCAATACACCGATGTCCCCAAGCCCCTGCAGGGACTCGGCATTACGTTCATCACCGTAGGACTCATGGCCATGGCTATGATGTGCTTCTCGGGTCTTAAAATTTAATAAGGTATGGGACAGTTTATTTTAGCAAGTATAGGCGTATTCTTGGTAATCATCCTGCTGGTGGTGACCATGCTGCTCATCGCCAAGAAATATCTATCGCCGAGCGGCAATGTGAATATCGAAATCAATGGCGACCGCACTATCAACGTGCCACAGGGTTCCAGCCTGATGACCACGCTCAACGAGAACGGCATCTTCCTGCCTTCGGCTTGTGGCGGTAAGGCTTCGTGCGGACAGTGCAAGGTGCAGGTGCTCGAGGGTGGGGGAGAAATCCTCGATTCCGAGAAGTCTCACTTCACGCGCAAGGAAATCAAGAACCACTGGCGCCTGGGATGCCAGTGCAAGGTGAAGGGCGATTTGAAGATTCACGTGCCCGAGTCTATTCTCGGCGTGAAGGAGTATGAGTGTACCGTCATCAGCAACAAGAACGTGGCTACGTTCATCAAGGAGTTCAAGGTGCAGCTGCCCCCGGGCGAGCACATGGACTTCATTCCCGGCTCCTATGCACAGATCAAGATTCCGGCTTTCACGATGGACTACGACAAGGACATCGACAAGTCGCTCATCGGCGATGAGTATCTGCCCTCGTGGGAGAAGTTCGGCTTGTTCCCCCTGAAGTGCGTCAATCCCGAGCCTACCATCCGCGCATACTCCATGGCCAACTATCCGGCAGAGGGTGACGTGTTCATGCTCACCGTGCGTATAGCCACGCCTCCGTTTAAGCCCGACAAGAGCGGCTTCATGGATGTGAATCCGGGTATCGCTTCGTCGTATATTTTCTCGCTGAAACCCGGCGACAAGGTGACCATGAGTGGTCCGTTCGGTGATTTCCATCCCCACTTCGACTCCAAGCGCGAAATGATCTGGGTAGGTGGTGGTGCAGGTATGGCTCCGCTCCGTGCGCAGATCATGCACATGACGAAGACGCTCCATACTACTGACCGTGAGATGCATTACTTCTATGGTGCACGTGCGCTCAACGAGGTGTTCTATCTTGACGACTTCCTCGGATTGGAGAAGGAGTATCCCAACTTCCACTTCCACCTGGCGCTCGACCGTCCGGATCCCGCAGCCGACGCAGCCGGCGTGAAATATACCCCGGGCTTTGTGCATCAGGTGATGTACAACACGTATCTGAAGGACCACGAGGCTCCCGAGGACGTGGAGTACTACATGTGTGGTCCCGGCCCGATGTCGAACGCCGTCGTGCAGATGCTCGATGGTCTTGGCGTGGAGCCCGAGAGTATCATGTATGATAACTTCGGCGGTTAACGCTCCGCTCGTTTTTAATAGGAAAGAGGATGTGCTCAAACTAGGGCGCATCCTCTTTCTGTTTGAATGGATGATACTCTGGCCTTCAACGGATGATACTTTGAAGTCCGTCGGATGATACTTTGGAAGGCAACGGATGATACTTTGAAGGCCTTCGGATGATACTTTGCTTCTGATAAGTGGAAGGCCTGCTTCCGATGGGTGGAAACAGGCCTTCCAATGGGTGGAAACGTGGCTTCCGTTGGGTGGAAGCGCGTTAGATGATATACTGGTCGCTGATGCTCTTGTTTTCAAGCACGCGGCGGATGGTCTCCGCAAACATGTCGGCCACGCAGAGCTGCTTCACCTTGGAGCATGTGTTGTTGTAGGGAATAGAGTTGGTGAAAACAATTTCTTCCAATGCACTCTTCTCCACACGCTCGCTGGCAGGGCCGCTCATCACGCAGTGGGTGGCGCAGGCACGCACGCTCTTGGCTCCTGCAGCCTTCATCACGTCGGCGGCCATCGTGATGGTGCCGGCGGTGTCAACCATATCGTCAACCACCACCACGTTCTTGTCTTTCACGTCGCCGATAATCTGCATGCTGGAAACGACATTGGCGCGGGCGCGGGTCTTGTTGCAGAGCACGAGCGGGCATCCCAGATACTTGGCGTAGGTGTTGGCACGCTTCGAGCCGCCCACGTCGGGAGAGGCGATGACAAGGTTGTCGAGTTTCAGGCTCTGCAGATAAGGCAGGATGACGCCTGAAGCATAGAGATGGTCAACGGGCACGTCGAAGAATCCCTGAATCTGGTCGGCATGGAGGTCCATCGTGATTACACGGTCAACGCCTGCCACGCTCAGCAGGTCGGCCACGAGTTTGGCGCCGATGCTCACGCGGGGCTTGTCCTTGCGGTCCTGGCGGGCCCATCCGAAGTAGGGGATTACGGCATTGATGGTCTTGGCCGAAGCGCGCTTGGCGGCGTCGATCATCAGGAGCAGCTCCATCAGATTGTCTGAGTTGGGGAACGTGCTCTGAACGAGGAAGAGGTCGCGGCCACGCACACTTTCTTCGTAGGAAACTGCAAATTCTCCGTCGGAGAACTTGGTCATGACCATCTTCCCGAGGGGACAGCCGAGACTCTTGCATATTTTCTCTGCCAGGTACTTTGTGCAAGTACCCGAGAATACCATAAATGAGTTTTGATCAATCATCGTGATATGAATGTACTGTTTGTTAATATTGTCTTATCCTATCGCCTTGCGTATCTTGACAAAGTGGTCTATCAGTTCATGGAAGTCTTGTTCCTGATGAATGTCAAACCGGTTCCACAAGTCGCCGCATAGCACTATGCCCCCGAATCCAAGGTCTTTCATCATGCGCACGTTGTCGAGATTGATGCCGCCCAGGGCATAGACGTGGCGGTCGATGAGTCCTTCGCGCGAGGCAGCCTCGAGTTGTTCCATCGTGAAGCAGGCTTTCTTGTCGGGTTCGCTTTGGCTGTCGAAGATGTATTTCAAGAACACATACTCCGATTTTTTCTTGGCAACCTTGAGCTTGTCGAGCTGCATGCATGTGCGCGAGAAATGCCCTCGGTATCCGTCGGGCAGGGGAGCGTCGGGAGATTCGATATGAATGCCGTCCAGGCCGAATTCGTTTTTGAGGTAATAATGGTCGTGAACGGTGATTTTGCGGTAGTATTCATCAGGCAGTAGAGTCAGCAGGCGCTCAGCATACATGGGGGATGAGTCCGGTTTGTACAAGTGCAGGTTGTCCATCCCTTCGTCGAAGAGCGTAGCCAGAATTTTGTCTTCCTCCACAAAGAATGTGGGCTTAGTCATTACAACGAGTTTCATCTGCCTTTTTGTTTTCTGATGCAAAAGTATGAAAAATCCGTCGGATATGCAATAGTGAAAGGATAAAAATTCTAAATAATGGCTATTAACTTGTTCTATCATAAGAATTATCCGTATCTTTGTAGGTATGAAAATCAATCTTGACAGTTTTGAGGGCATCAGTCGCCCGATGTACGTGCTGGAGGAAGAAAGGCTCAGGGCCAATCTTCAGCTCATCTCAAGCGTGGCCCGCGAGGCCGATGTGGAAATCATTCTCGCATTCAAGGCCTATGCGCTGTGGAAAACATTTCCTGTGTTTCGTGAGTATATCCGTTCCACTACGGCCAGTTCGCTCTTCGAGGCCCGGCTTGCCTACGAAGAGTTTGGAGCCAAGGCCCACACCTATTCGCCTGCATATACCGACGATGAGATTGACCGCATAGCCAACTGCTCGAGCCATCTCACCTTCAACTCGCTTTCTCAATACGCGCGTTATTATAATAAGGTGAAGGGGCGCGTCTCGGTTGGACTCAGGGTGAATCCTGAATATTCTGAGGTGGGGACCGACCTTTATAACCCTTGTGCGCCAGGCACCAGGTTTGGCGTGACGGCCGACAAACTCCCCGCGCAGCTGCCCGAGGGCATTGAGGGATTCCATTGCCATTGCCATTGCGAGAGTGGGGCAGACGTGTTTGAGCGTACCCTGCAGCATATAGAAGAGAAGTTTGCGCGGTGGTTCCCGCAACTGAAGTGGATCAACTTTGGTGGTGGCCACCTGATGACCCGCAAGGACTACGACGTAGACCTGCTGATCCGCATTCTGAAAGGTGTTCATGAACGCTATCCCTGGCTGAAAATCATCCTGGAGCCCGGCAGCGCATTCGGCTGGCAGACGGGGCCGCTGGTCAGCCACGTGGTTGACATCGTGGAAGACCATGGCATCCGCACGGCCATTCTCGATGTGAGTTTCACCTGCCACATGCCTGACTGTCTCGAAATGCCATACTATCCCAAAGTGCGCGGAGCGGAGACCGTTGAATCTGCCGACGGAATGCCCCCAACGGATGCTCCCCATCTCTACAGGTTGGGGGGTAACAGCTGCTTGAGCGGCGACTTCATGGGCTACTGGAAGTTTGACCATGAATTGGTGGTCGGCGAAAATATTATATTGGAAGATATGCTCCATTATACGACGGTAAAGACCACCATGTTTAACGGTATCTCACATCCTGCCATAGCGTTAGCACGAACCGACGGGCATCTGGTTATGCTGAAAGAGTTCACCTACGATGATTACAAAAATAGAATGGATTGAAAAAAACTTTCAAAAACATTTGGCGGTTTCAAAAATTGTACGTACCTTTGCACTCGCATTTAGAGAAATGCACTTCCAGAAGGGAGTAAATTGCGGAAATAGCTCAGTTGGTAGAGCACAACCTTGCCAAGGTTGGGGTCGCGGGTCCGAGTCCCGTTTTCCGCTCACATTCTGTAACAAGCGAAGATGGAGCGAGGGCTCTTTTCTCGAATTGCCCAGGTGGCGGAATTGGTAGACGCGCACGTTTCAGGTGCGTGTGCAGCGATGCGTGCAGGTTCGAGTCCTGTTCTGGGCACCAAGCACTGGCTTGCATATTCGCAACGTTACAGAAAGTGTTTTTGTTGGAGAGGTGGCGGAATTGGTAGACGCGCTACTTTGAGGGGGTAGTGTCAATTGCGACGTGGGAGTTCGAGTCTCCTCCTCTTCACTTAAACAGATTTAGATATCGTCATTACGATATAACGCAATGCGGAAATAGCTCAGTTGGTAGAGCACAACCTTGCCAAGGTTGGGGTCGCGGGTCCGAGTCCCGTTTTCCGCTCTTTTTTTTAGGATAAGAAAAATACAACCCAAACAAATGAACTTATACTTAAGATATTTTGACAAAGAGACACTTGTGCCTACTGTCGAAGATGCTATAGATTTTCTGGCTTCCATTCCTGAGATCAATATGAATCCTGATCTCGAGGCTGATATCCGCGACTATTGCGACAGTGATGTGTTTTATCCGAAACGCTATAAGGTGCGTCCACGCATTTACTTTATCATTATAAAGACTGAGGCTGCCACGATGCTTGACTTCAAGGAGAAGAAGGCATTGCGTCCGGCCGACGGTGCGCGCAAGGAGATGGTAGCTCCGGCCGTGGCCCGGCTGAACGAAGAGCGCGAGGGTTGGTACGAGGGAATGCTCGACTTCAAGCGCGTTGTAATGGTGCCCTCCACGGGCAAACATGAATACCGCGATACGCATTTCGTGGCTAACGTGAAGGCCATTTCCGGTCTGGATGCCTATAACCGTATCGTAGATCATCTGCGTAGCCGTGTTGACGGGCGTAGCCAGTTCCCTTCAGCCAAGGGCAAGAACTTCAAGTTCCGCTATCTCGGAATGTGGAAATAAAAACTGTTGAGGAGGCCGCTATATGAATAAGGTAATGCTGATTGGAAATGTTGGACAAGATCCTGATGTGAGATACTTCGAACAGGATCAGGCCGTGGCTCAAGTGCGTCTGGCAACAACAGAACGTGGCTATACACTTCAGAACGGAACCCAGGTGCCTGACCGTACGGACTGGCATAACCTGGTGTTCTACCGTCAGTTGGCCAAGATTGTGGAACGATATGTCCACAAGGGTGACAAGCTCTATGTAGAAGGTCGCATCCGCTATAGAATGTATGACACGCAGAAAGGCGAGCGCCGCTATGTGACAGAGATTCAAGTGGACAATATGGAGATGCTTTCGCCGAAACCTCAGACTACCGACTCCGACATGGCCTCTGAACCTGCCCCTCAGCCTCAGGCTAATGATAATCAGATGCCCTTCTGATGGATATATCTTTTATACAACAAACACTCAGTGAGGTGCACTGGATTGCACCCACTACCGGTGTCATCATAGCAGCCGTACTGGCTGCTATACTTCTTGTATTCTCCGGCTTTGCCAGTGGTTCGGAAATCGCATTCTTCAGTCTCTCACCGCAGGATCTTAATGAAATGGATCCTGAGCATAACTCAACGGATGCACAGGTGAAGAAACTCCGTGATGACAGCGAACGCACGTTGGCCACGATTCTCATCACCAACAACTTCGTGAACGTGACCATCATCATGCTCTGTAACTATATCTTTGCCCATATCGTGGATTTCGGCAAGGCTGTGTGGTTACAGTTCCTCTGCATCACGGTGCTGCTCACATTCCTGCTGCTCCTTTTCGGAGAGATTATGCCCAAAATCTTTGCCCGTCAGAATCCGTTGGCTTTCTGCCGCAGGATGGTCGGCCCTCTGATAGCCTTGCGTCGTTTCTTCTGGCCGCTTGGGAGCATCCTCCTGCGCAGCGGTATCTTGGCTGAGAAGGTAGTGCCCCAGGATAATCACGTGCTGAGCGTGGACGATCTGGAACAGGCGCTGGAACTGACCGACAAAAACGAAATCAAAGAGGAGCAGAGCATGCTTCAGGGTATCATCCGTTTCGGTGATGAGACGGTAAAGGAAGTGATGACCAGCCGTCAAGATGTGGTTGACATCGATATCAAGAGCTCGTATGCCGATGTGCTGAAGTGTATCGTCGAGAACAACTATAGCCGTATTCCTGTCTATCAGAATAATTCCGATAATATCCGTGGCGTGCTTTATATCAAAGACCTGTTGCCACATCTTTCCAAACCCTCTGCTTTCCGTTGGCAGACTCTGATACGTCCGCCTTATTTCGTTCCTGAGACCAAGAAGATTGACGACTTGCTACGTGAGTTTCAGGATAATAAGGTGCACATCGCCATTGTGGTGGATGAATTCGGCGGCACCAGCGGCATTGTCACACTTGAAGATATCCTGGAAGAAATCGTAGGCGAGATCAATGATGAGTATGACGAGGAAGAAAAGACCTATACCCGCCTGAACCGCAACACCTACGTATTTGATGGTAAGACGCTGCTCAGCGATTTCTGCAGGATCCTGAATGTAAATGACGATGAGTTTAGCGAAGTGGAAGGAGATGCTGACACCGTGGCAGGTTTGCTCCTTGAGATAAAAGGAGATTTCCCCGAGGTTCACGAGAAGCTGTCATACAAGAACTATTTATTCGAAATTTTGGAAATTGAGGAGCGACGTATAGCAAAAGTGAAGATAATTGTTCGCGATTCGAACACTAATTAGAAGAGATATATTAAATAATGAAAAAATTTCAGCTCAAAAGTTGCAAATTACATAAAAGCGTTGTATCTTTGCAGCAACAAATAAGACATTTAATAAGGATTAGTTTTTTTTAGTGGTTAATTTAGTTTTAGTAAGTATGTAGATAAGCCTGTCGTGAGACAGGCTTATCTTATTATTGTACTATTCGGTTTTGTTTTGTCCGGCTTTGTTGTCTTTTTTATTGCGTCTTCTGCGGTTGTGGGGTTTTCCATGCCGGTTGTTTCTTCCCCGTCCGCCGCTTCTGCCGTGACCTTTGCCGCCTCGTCCGCGTTGCCGGTTTCCATTTCTGCGCATGGGTTTGTATTCCGGTCCTTCGCCGAGTTCTTTCGGCAGGGGAAGCTTCTCCACTTCCTTTCCCAGGAATTTCTCTATGTCCATAAAGTCCCCGATCTCATACCCACGCACAAGGGTGATGGCTTCACCGTCGCGGTCGGCTCTCGCCGTACGGCCAATGCGGTGCACGTAGTCCTCTGCATCATGCGGCACATCATAGTTGATGACCATGGCGATATCGTCAATGTCGATGCCGCGGGCCACGATGTCGGTAGCCACCAGCACGTCAATCTGTCCGCTCTTGAACTTATACATCACCTCATCACGTTCAGCCTGCGTCAGGTCGGAATGCATCTCACCGCAACTCACCTTCATGCGGAGCAGATCGTGGTAGATGTCTTTCACCTTCAGTTTGCTGCTGGAGAACACGATGACACGCTTCATTTCACGCTCCTTGAAGAGATGGCGCATGATACCCATTTTCTGGTTCTCGTGGCAAACGTAGGCCATCTGATGAATCTTCTCAGCCGGTTTGCTGACGGCGAGCTTGATGGTTACGGGATTCTTCAATAAGGTATGGGCCAGCTGTTCTATCTTCTGAGGCATCGTGGCCGAGAACATAATGGTCTGACAAGTCTCGGGAAGCAGTTTGGCAATAGAGAGGATATCATCCGAGAATCCCATGTCGAGCATGCGGTCAGCCTCGTCGAGCACAAAGAAACTGACGTGGCTCAAGTTCACGTTTCCCATCGTGATATGGCTGATGAAGCGTCCGGGAGTTGCAATAATCACATCCGCTCCCATCTTCATTGCCTGATACTCCTGATCGTAGCGATTACCGTCGTTGCCCCCGTAAACAGCCACCGAACTCACCTCGGGCATATAATAGGCAAAGCCCTGCATGGCCTGGTCAATCTGCTGTGCGAGTTCGCGTGTCGGACTCATGATGATACAGTTGATTTTATCCTTCGGATAGCCTCCATCGTCGAGCATGGATAGGATGGGCAGCAGGTAGGCGGCCGTCTTGCCCGTGCCTGTCTGTGCCACACCAAGCACATCACGTCCGTTGAGAATTTCGGGAATACACTTTTCCTGTACAGGCGTACAGGTGGTGAAATTCATATCGTCGAGCGCATCGAGCGCATTGTCGTTGAGATCTAAATAATAAAAATCCAAAATATAATCTTTCTTTTACGATGTTTGTAATTATCAATTCGGAGCCTGCCGGTAGCAGAAATAGGCTATGACGGCAAACACGATGTTGGGAATCCAGGCTGCAAGTATGGCCGGCGTACCGGCATTGATGGCAAAGGTTGCGGATACCGTCTGCAGCAGTATGTAGCTGAAGCTTAGTGCCAGACCTATACCCAGATACAAACCCATTCCTCCTTTTCGTTTGCGCGACGAAAGCGATACTCCGATGGTGGTCAGGATAAACGAAGCAAATGAGGTGGCTATTCGCTTATGGTACTCCACCTCGTATTGCACGACATTGCTCGAACCACGGTCAATCTGGCGGTTGATATACTCTCTCAGTTCTGGACTTGTGAATGTCTCTTGCTGACCTTTCGAGAACACCAGGTCAGTTGGTTCCATGAGGATGAGCGTGTCCTTCACGCCACCGCTTGATATTTTCTCGCGCAGTCCTTTCATCTCACGTATGCGCCAGTTGTTCACCTTCCAGTGGAACTTGGAGTCAGAAATCGTGTCGTATTGTATCTCGCTGGCTGTCATGTGGCTCACCAGCTTCTTGTTCTCAAACTTGTCAAGATTGAATCCGTAGCCGCGCTTCATGTTGTTGTCGTAGTGCTGAATGTAGGCAATGATACCTTTACCTACCTGCAACTGTACATTGTCGGCCGAGTTGTTGCGCTTCTTATTCTTGTATAGCGACTCAAAGTTCTGCCTTACCACGGTTCCTTTCGGAATTACGTACGATCCCAGATAGAATGTGAGCACGGAGATGAGGGCAGCCGATATCATGTAGGGACGCATCAGGCGCTTGAAACTGATGCCAGCAGCCAGGATGGATATAATCTCGGAGTTTCCCGCCATCTTCGACGTGAAGAAAATCACGGCAATGAAGACGAAAAGCGGTGAGAAGAGATTGGAGTAGTAGGGTATGAAGTTTACATAATAGTCGAAGACAATGGCCTTCAGGGGGGCATTGTATTCGGTGAATTTCGAAAGGTTCTCATTCACGTCGAACACGATCGAAATGGAGATAATCAGCGCGATGGCAAAGAAGTAGGTGGTGAGAAACTTCTTGATGATATACCAGTCGATGGTCCTGATGTAGCGCCGCGGATTGAGCCAGCGCAACTTATGGCCGATCCATGCCACGACGGGTAGCAACCATTTCATCTTGATGCCTATCCATTTCAGAATACGCCTGAGCCAGCCGAAGTGATTCTTCAGCCAGCGTCCTGCCTTGAGCAGTTTGAGCCACCGCTTTGTCTTACTGTATTCCATTTAGATTCGTCTTCCTAAATTGTCAATTACCGAAGCCTTCCATTGGGTGAAGTCTCCCTTCAGGATATGCTGGCGCGCATCCGACACGAGGCGCAGATAGAATGCCAGGTTATGGATGGATGCTATCTGCATGGCCAGGAGTTCCTGGGCTTTGAAGAGATGGTGCAGATAGGCCTTTGAGTGCAGCCGGTCAATGTCGCATCCGTCGGGGTCGATGGGAGAGAAGTCGTCTTCCCATTTCTTGTTGCGCATGTTCATCGTGCCTTCATAGGTGAAGAGCATCGCGTTGCGTCCGTTGCGCGTGGGCATCACACAGTCGAACATATCCACGCCGCGCTCGATGGCTTCGAGGATGTTCTGCGGTGTGCCCACACCCATCAGGTAGCGAGGCTTGTCCTTGGGCAGGATGGCATTTACCACCTCAATCATGTCGTACATCACCTCCGTGGGTTCACCCACGGCGAGACCGCCGATGGCATTGCCGTCGGCTCCTTTGTCGGCTATATATTTTGCTGCTTCCTGACGTAGGTCCTTATAGGTACAGCCCTGCACGATGGGGAAGAGCGTCTGTTCATATCCATAGAGAGGCTCTGTCTCGCTGAAGCGCTTGATGCAGCGGTCAAGCCAGCGTTGCGTCAGTTGCAGGCTGTTCTTTGCATACTGATAGTCGCTTTGTCCGGGTGGGCATTCGTCGAAGGCCATCATGATGTCGGCTCCGATGATGCGCTGCGTGTCCATCACATTCTCTGGCGTGAAGATATGCTTTGAGCCGTCAATATGCGAACGGAACTCGCATCCTTCTTCGCGCAGTTTGCGAATGCCAGTCAACGAAAACACCTGAAAGCCGCCAGAGTCAGTCAATATCGGACGATCCCAGGTGTTGAACTGATGCAGGCCTCCAGCCTTGCGGATGATGTCGAGGCCCGGACGAAGGTACAAATGATAGGTGTTGCCCAAGATAATCTGCGCCTTCACCTGTTCGCGAAGTTCAGCGAAATGCACGCCTTTCACGGAGCCCACCGTGCCGACGGGCATGAAGATAGGCGTCTCAATCTGGCCGTGGGCGGTGGTTATCAGTCCCGCACGGGCATCGCTGGCTGTGTCAGTATGTTGCAGTTCGAATGTCATAGTCTTCTATTTGCCCCTTACTCCTTGTTCTTCAGAAATCTCGAACGGAATGGGATTCTTCACGATTTCATTCGTCAGCGCAAAGTTCCACACGTCCTGCACGTTTTCCACATAGTGGAATTCCACTCCCTTCAGATAGACCTCAGGAATCTCGTCAATGTCCTTCTTGTTGTCGCGGCACATGATGATGTCGGTGATGCCGGCGCGCTTGGCAGCCAGGATCTTCTCCTTGATGCCGCCCACGGGCAATACCTTTCCACGAAGCGTAATCTCGCCAGTCATGGCCGTGTTCTTGCGCACCTTGCGCTGCGTGAGTGCCGAAGCGATGGAGGTGGCAATGGTGATGCCTGCCGACGGACCGTCTTTGGGCGTAGCCCCTTCGGGCACGTGAATATGGATGTTATAGTTGTCGAATATGCGATAGTCGATATTCAGGATATCGGCATGTGCCTTCACATACTCCAGTGCAAGCACGGCACTCTCCTTCATCACGTCGCCGAGGTTTCCGGTCAGCGTCAGCTTGGAACCCTTGCCTTTCGATAGTGATGTCTCAATGAAGAGGATTTCTCCCCCCACCGATGTCCAGGCCAGTCCTGTCACCACGCCGGCATACTCGTTGCCCTGGTAGATATCGCGATAGAAAGGTGGCTTGCCGAGCAGACCTTCAAGAACCTCCGGCGTAATCTTCTCAAACGGCAGCGAACCGTCGGTGGCTTTCTTCAGCGCCAGTTTACGCATGGCCTTGTCAATCTGCTTCTCCAGTTGGCGCACACCGCTTTCGCGGGTGTATTGCTCGATGATCTTTTCGATAGCAGCCTTGTTGAAAGAGAGTTTCTTGTCAGATTCGAGTCCTGTGTTCTCCTTCACCTTCGGGATGAGATGGCGCTTGGCAATCTCAATCTTTTCTTCCGTGATATAGCCGCTCACCTCGATAATCTCCATACGGTCGAGCAGCGGCCGCGGAATCGTGTTCAGGTCGTTGGCCGTGGCAATGAAAAGCACCTTTGAGAGATCGTAGTCCACGTCGAGATAATTGTCGTGGAAAGCAGCGTTCTGCTCTGGGTCGAGTACTTCGAGCAAAGCGCTCGAGGGATCGCCGTTGATGGTGTTCTGCGTCACCTTGTCAATCTCGTCAAGAATGAAGACAGGGTTGGAAGAACCGGCTTTCTGGATGCTCTTGATGATACGTCCGGGCATGGCACCCACGTAAGTGCGACGGTGTCCGCGGATTTCGCTCTCGTCGTGCAGGCCGCCAAGGGAGATGCGCACGTACTTGCGCTTCATCGAGGCAGCAATGCTCTTGCCGAGCGATGTCTTACCTACGCCCGGAGGACCATAGAGGCAGATGATCGGACTCTTCAGGTCGCCGCGCAGCTGCAGCACGGCCATGTATTCCAGGATGCGCTCCTTTACCTTCTCCATGCCGTAGTGGTCTTTGTCGAGCACCTTTTGTGCACGTTTCAGGTCGATGTCGTCTTCCGTGTATTCATTCCACGGCAGGCTGACCATCGTCTGCAGGTAGTTCAGCTGAACGCTGTACTCGGGTCCCTGCGGGTTGAGCATGTCGAGCTTGTCGAGTTCCTTGTAGAACACCTTTTCCACATCCTCTCCCCATTTGCGGGTCATGGCTTTCTCCACGAGATCTTTCCTTTCGGGTGAGCCTTCGCCGTTGCCCAGTTCTTCCTTGATGTTCTTGATTTGCTGCTGCAGGAAGTATTCGCGCTGCTGCTCGTCGAGATCCTCGCGGGTACGCGAGCGGATGTTCTGCTTCAGTTCCAGGAACTGGATGTCGCGGTGGAGCAGGCGGAGGGCAGCAAAGAGCCGCTCCTTGCCGTCTTTGAATCGAAGAAGCTGTATCTTTTCGGGAACGGTGAAAGGCATGGACGAACACACGAAGTTCACGCGTATGATGCCGTTCGTGATGTTCTGGATGGCAAACTCCGCCTCGTTGGGCATGTCTTCGTTCTTCTTCACGTAGTCGATGGCAGTCTGGCGGAAGTCTTCCAGGGCCGTGGCATATTCGATGTCCTTGAGGCTTGGCAGTATCTCAGGCGCATTCGTCACCAATCCTTTCATGTAGGGTCGGGTTGACGTGATTTCCTCCAGATGGCAGCGTCCGAGACCTTGCACGATGACCGTCACGTTTCCTTCGCCTCCAGGGAGGTCCAGCACGCGGACGATGCGTGCAAACACACCGATGTCGTAGAGATCCTTAAACGATGGATTGTCCACTTCCTGATTCTTCTGGCAGAACACGCAGAAGAGCGTGTCGGGCCTCTTGTCGAGTCGCTTCACGAGATTCAGGCTCTGCTGCCTGCCTATGAGTATTGGGGTTACTACACCAGGGAAAAGAATCAGGTTGCGGGTGGCCAATATGGGGTATTCACCGTCATTCCCTCCTTCGAAGAGTTTCACGATGTCACCTTCATAATCGGCTATCATTGAGAATGACGTTGTGTTGTCGCTTTTGCTCATAATATTTATATTATCCTTATTCCTTATTAAAATAGGTTGCAAAGTTACGCCTTTTTTTTCACATACCGAAATGAAAAGCGGTTTATTTGCATTCTTTGACACGAAAGAGGCGTTCCAAAGAATGAATCCTTTCCTCTCAAAGACGAAACCGACTACAAACTAATTTACTTTGTTCTTCAATCTATCATCGGAAGCATTGCTTCTGATGGGTGGAAGCGGAACAAACTAAATTAGTTTGTAGTCGATGCTATAATCGGGTGGATTTCACCTTATGAATAATCCCCTTGCCAATGCTGGATCAGAGGATGCAGATAAAGCAGACCAATAGGGTGGCTGCAAGTGTCCAGTTGATGATTTCGCTCATATTAATATGGTTTTATTGTTCAACATACATTTTCTTTATTCGCTGCGAACCGGTTGCTTGCCGATTGCGATGCAAAATTACGGCCTTTGGCCTGAATACATGCCGCGAAAGGGTTTTTTCGGTCCAACTTGTTGCGACACACCCCCTCGTTTGCGACAAACGGGGCGAATGCCTCCGGAAATTGTCGCAACAACGTTTCCCATGCGGCCTGAAAATGGATACTGATTGCTGGTTAATTTGGTGAATAAACAGTGCTTTTGTGGAAGTTTTGCTTTTTTTTCTTTGAAAAGTTTGTCGTTATCAAAAATATTTTTTAATTTTGCGTTCACTAATAGCAATTACACAACTTAAATAATTAAGCTTATGACACAAATTACGGGGCACATCTCCCAGATTATCGGTCCGGTAATCGACGTATTCTTCGATACCAAAGGTCTGGAGGCTGAGAAAGTGTTGCCCAAAATCCATGAGGCTTTGAAGGTGAAGCGTCCTAACGGAAGCGAGATGATTATCGAGGTGCAGCAGCACATCGGTGAAGACACCGTGCGCTGCGTTGCCATGGACAACACCGACGGCCTTCAGCGCGGAATCGAGGCAGTGCCTTTAGGTTCGCCAATCCTGATGCCTGCAGGCGATCAGATTAAGGGTCGAATGCTGAACGTGATCGGTCAGCCTATCGACGGTATGAAACAACTTGACATGGAGGGCGGCTACCCCATTCACCGCGAGGCGCCCAAGTTTGAGGAGCTCTCTACCACGAAGGAGGTTCTTACCACGGGTATCAAGGTGATTGACCTGCTGGAGCCATACATGAAGGGTGGTAAGATCGGACTGTTCGGTGGTGCCGGAGTAGGTAAGACCGTGCTGATCATGGAGCTTATCAACAACATTGCAAAGGGGCACAACGGATTCTCCGTGTTTGCCGGAGTGGGAGAGCGTACCCGTGAGGGTAACGACCTGATCCGTGAGATGATCGAGAGCGGTGTGGTGCGTTATGGCGAAAAGTTCAAGCAAGCCATGGCCGAAGGCAAGTGGGACCTCTCGCTTGTAGATCCCGAAGAGCTGAAGAAGAGCCAGGCCACGCTGGTCTATGGCCAGATGAACGAGCCCCCCGGAGCACGTGCATCGGTAGCCCTTTCAGGTCTTACCGTGGCCGAAGCCTTCCGTGATGGTGGTGGCAAGGATGGCGGTTCTGCCGATATCCTGTTCTTCATCGACAACATCTTCCGTTTCACGCAGGCCGGTTCCGAGGTATCCGCATTGTTGGGCCGTATGCCGTCAGCCGTAGGTTATCAGCCGACCCTGGCTTCCGAGATGGGAACCATGCAGGAGCGCATCACCTCTACGAAGAAGGGTTCTATCACCTCCGTTCAGGCTGTGTATGTGCCTGCCGACGACTTGACCGACCCTGCTCCAGCCACGACGTTCACCCACCTGGATGCTACAACGGTGCTTTCGCGTAAGATTACCGAGCTGGGTATCTATCCCGCCGTTGACCCGCTGGGAAGTACCTCGCGTATTCTCGACCCGCTGATCGTGGGCAAGGCTCACTATGACTGCGCCCAGCGCGTGAAGCAGATTCTCCAGAAGTACAACGAGTTGCAAGACATCATCGCCATCCTCGGTATGGACGAACTTTCCGACGAGGACAAGCTGACTGTGAACCGCGCCCGCCGCGTGCAGCGCTATCTCTCTCAGCCGTTCACCGTGGCCGAGCAGTTCACCGGCGTGAAGGGTGTGATGGTAAGCATCGAAGACACCATCCGCGGCTTCAACATGATTCTCGACGGTGAGGTTGACTACCTGCCTGAGCAGGCCTTCCTGAACGTGGGAACCATCGAAGACGCCATCGAGAAGGGTAAGAAACTGATGGATGCAGCCAAGGGGTGATGGATGATAGTTTATAGTTATATAGTTTATGGTTTATAGTAATCAGACAACGAATTATTTATGCTTAAACTGAAAATCGTTTCACCCGAGAGAATCGTCTTCAACGGAGAAGTGGAGAGCGTCACGGTGCCTGGCACGGCCGGTGAGTTTGAGATACTGGTAGATCATGCACCCATCATCTCCTCTCTGGAGACGGGTACAGTGACTTACGTCACGAGTGAAGGCCGTTTGTCGCTCCCCGTGAGAGGCGGTTTCGTATCCGTTCAAAAGAATGAGGTTAACGTCTGTGTGGAAGTATGATCGACGTGGACAGGATTGCTAAGCGCTATGCAGGAATCGGGCTCATGCTCGTCATCGGCCTGTGGCTCTCAGGTATTCTCCTGGCTTCTTTCCGCCCCGAATGGAATCTGATGCCGCCGATATGGATCAGCACGGCGTTCTGCGTGTTCTTCCTCCTGGGCTTTGCCATTCTCTGGAGATGGGTCATGAAGCGTCACGAGGATTCCCTGACCACCCTCTATAGCGTAGTGTCGGGCTTCCGCATGCTGATGGCACTGTTCACGCTGTTCATCGTCTTCCTGGTCGTAGGCCGTTCCGCCATGCTGCCTTATGTGCTGGTGTTTATGGTCTTTTATCTGGTGATGGTGGCTTTCCATACAGTCTATTTCTCACGGATTACGAACCGCCAATAACTCTTTGTAAAACAATAAATTAGAATCATTACATTAAATCATATTAAATGAATCGCATCAAGTCAATATTGCTCATTCTCATGGCGATGTGCATGCCGCTCCATCTGTTGGCCGCTGAGGGCAATGGGGAAGAGAAGTCCATCGACATCCCCGAGATTGTGCTCCACCACTTGTCGGATGCCTATGAGTGGCACATTGCGGGCGATGTGAGCATTCCGCTGCCCATCATCCTGAGAAGCAGTGCCACGGGAGAATGGACGTTCTGCACGGAGAAGTCGCTGCCCGGCAACTTCTTCTTCGACGAGACGCACCATGGCAAAATCTACGAGAAGATGCCCGACGGCTCCACCAAGCGTCCACTCGACCTGAGCATCACCAAGGCGGTGTGCCAGATCTGGATTGTGGCCATCATCCTGATTGCCGTGTTCCTCGGTGTGTCGCGGTGGTACAAGAAGCACGATTCCACCAGCGAGGCTCCCAAGGGATTTGTGGGTGCGATGGAGATGCTCGTGATGTATATCCACGACGACGTGATCAAGGCCTGCGTCGGTGAGAAGCATTATAAGAGGTATGCCCCTTATCTGCTCACCGTCTTCTTCTTCATCCTCGTGACCAATCTGCTCGGTCTGCTGCCCATCTTCCCCGGTGGTGCCAACGTGACGGGCAACATCAACATCACGTTCTTCCTCGCCCTCTGCACGATGCTCCTGGTCAACATCTTCGGCAACAAGGAATACTGGAAGGAAATCTTCTGGCCCGAGGTGCCCCTGTTCCTCAAGGCGTATCCCGCACCGCTCATTCCCGTCATCGAGGTGGTAGGCATCTTCACCAAGCCCTTCGCACTGATGGTCCGTCTCTTTGCCAATATGATGGCCGGACACGCCATCATCCTGAGCTTCACGTGCGTGATATTCCTGGGCTGGACAATGGGCGTAGGCATGGGTCTCGGACTCAATCTCTTCAGCGCCATCATGCTCCTCTTCATGAACTGTGTGGAGCTGCTGGTGGCCTTTGTTCAGGCTTACGTGTTCACGCTGCTCTCGGCCGTGTTCATCGGTCTGGCGCATCCTGAGCACCATGAAGCATAAAACTTTGATACATAACAAGCAAAACGAAAGAATACAAACATTTAATTTAATAACAATTTAAAAACTTAAAGATTATGATTTCATTATTATTAGCAGCAGAAGGTCTGGGCGCATTAGGTTGCGGTCTCGGCGCAGGTATTGCAACAGTAGGTGCAGGTATGGGTATCGGTAAGATTGGTGGCAGCGCCATGGACGCTATCGCCCGTCAGCCCGAAGCTACCGGCAAGATCCAGACAAACATGATTCTTACTTCAGCTTTCGTTGAGGGTGTGGCTCTGTTTGCCGTGGTGGCTTGCGCATTCCTTATCTAATCCGGAAGGAAGCTTTCACGAATTGAATTTCTCATCAACAACGATTGCAAATGGATTTACAGAATTTGCCAGCAATACTCACTCCTGACCTGGGACTCCTGTTCTGGATGCTTCTGGCATTTCTCGTCATCTTCTTCGTGCTCGCCAAGTTCGGCTTTCCCGTTATCACCAAGATGGTGGAAGAGCGCAAAGCCTACATCGACGACAGCCTGAAGAAGGCCCACGAGGCCAACGAGAAGCTTGCCAACATTCAGCAAGAAGGGGAGAACCTGCTCAAGGAGGCCCGCGAGCGCCAGCAGCAGATACTCTCTGAGGCTGCGCAGACCCGCGACGCCATCGTGGAGCAGGCCCAGTCGAAGGCCCGTGAGGAGAGCTCGCGCATCATCACCGAAGCCAAGGCGCAGATCGAGGCCGAGAAGCAGAATGCCATTGCCGACATTCGCAAGCAGGTGGCCGAGCTCAGCGTCCAGGTGGCCGAGAAGGTGCTTCGCAAGCAGCTCTCCACGGATGCCGCTCAGATGCAGTATGTTGATAAGTTGCTGGATGAGGTTTCTTCTAACGTTCAATAGTATTGTAGAGTATGGATATAGGCGTCATTTCCGTTCGCTATGCGCGGGCCCTCCTGAAGAGTGCTGTGCAGACGAAGTGCGATGACCAGGTGTACACCGACATGGCCACGCTGGCCAAGTCGTTCGTGGACGTTCCACAGCTGCGCACCACCATCAACAACCCCACCATCCCACAGGAATCCAAGCGGCAGCTCCTCATCACCGCATGCGGACCGGCCGTCACGCCGCTCACCGAGCGCTTCGTGGACCTGGTGCTCAAGGAGGGTAGGGAGTCGTTCATGGTATTCATTGCATCATCCTACATCACCCTCTACCGGAAACAGAAGAACATTATCCATGGCCGGCTTATCACCGCTACAACCGTCAGCCCCGAGACCGAGCAGAAGATGCGCAGCATCGTCGAGTCGAAGACTCAGGGCACGGTGGAATTCCTTACCGAGGTGAACCCCGACATCATCGGCGGATTCATCCTCGAGTACGACACTTACAGACTGGATGCCAGCGTGCAGTCGCAGCTGCGGAGCATCCTGAAGAACTTGAAATAAAATAAGTAAATAATCAGAATGGACAAGATAAAACCAAGCGAAGTATCAGAGGTGCTGCTTCAGCAGCTCAACAGTCTGGGCAATGAGCAGAACTTCGACGAAGTGGGTACCGTGCTCACCGTGAGCGACGGCGTGGCTCGTATCTATGGCCTGCGCAATGCAGAGGCCAACGAGCTGCTCGAGTTCGAGAACGGCACCATGGCCATCGTGATGAACCTCGAGGAGGACAACGTGGGCTGCGTGCTCCTGGGTCCCACCAGCGGCATCAAGGAAGGCCAGGTGGTGAAGCGTACCAAGCGTATCGCCTCCATCCGCGTGAACGACAACATGCTCGGACGTGTCATCAATCCGCTCGGACAGGCCATCGACGGTAAGGGAGACATCGACCTTACGGGAGCTTTCGAAATGCCACTCGACCGCAAGGCTCCGGGTGTAATCTACCGTCAGCCCGTGAAGGAACCTCTCCAGACCGGACTCAAGGCCGTTGACTCGATGATCCCCATCGGCCGCGGCCAGCGCGAGCTGATCATCGGCGACCGCCAGACGGGTAAGACCGCCATTGCCGTCGATACCATCATCAACCAGAGAAGTTTCTACGAGGCCGGCAAGCCCGTGTATTGCATCTATGTGGCCATCGGCCAGAAGGCTTCCACCGTGGCAGCCCTCGTGGCCAACCTTAAGGAGCATGGCGCACTGCCTTACACCATTATCGTAAGCGCCACCGCTGCCGATCCCGCAGCCATGCAGTATTATGCACCCTTTGCCGGAGCAGCTATCGGTGAGTATTTCCGCGACCGCGGCGAATCCGCCCTCGTGGTCTATGACGACCTCTCCAAGCAGGCCGTGGCCTACCGTGAGGTGTCGCTCATCCTCCGCCGTCCTTCCGGACGTGAGGCCTATCCCGGCGACGTGTTCTACCTCCACAGCCGTCTGCTCGAGCGTGCTGCCCGTATCAACGACCAGCAGGAAGTGGCCGAGCAGATGAACGACCTGCCCGAGTGCATGAAAGGTCATGTCAAGGGAGGCGGCTCACTCACGGCCCTGCCCATCATCGAGACCCAGGCAGGCGACGTGTCGGCCTATATTCCTACGAACGTGATCTCCATCACCGACGGTCAGATCTATCTTGAGACCGACCTCTTCAACCAGGGTTTCCGCCCGGCCATCAACGTGGGTATCTCCGTGAGCCGTGTGGGTGGATCGGCCCAGATCAAGTCGATGAAGAAAGTGGCCGGTACGCTCAAGATCGACCAGGCCCAGTATCGCGAGCTCGAGGCCTTCTCCAAGTTCTCAAGCGATATGGACGCCGTGACCGCCATGACGCTCGACCGCGGACGTAAGAACAACCAGCTGCTCATCCAGCCCCAGTATAGCCCCATGCCCGTAGGCGAGCAGATAGCCATCCTCTACTGCGGCACCCACGGACTCATGGCCGACGTGCCCGTAGATAAGGTGCGCGAATGTCAGGACACCTTCCTCGACAAGATGCGCTCAGCCCATCCCGAGGCCATCGCCACGCTGGCAAGCGGAAAGATTGACGACGACGTGATGAAGACCATCGAGCAGACGATGGCCGACATTGCCGGAACGTATAAAAAGTAATAGCCTATGCCGAGTCTGAAAGAGATAAAAGGCCGTATTGCCTCAGTCAACAGCACGCGCAAGATCACCTCTGCCATGAAGATGGTGGCTTCATCCAAGCTCCACCATGCACAGGTGGCCATCGAGAACATGCTCCCCTACGAGGAAATGCTCGAGCACATCCTCAAGACCTTCCTGGCCTCGGATGCCGAGCTCCGCAGCACTTTCCTCCAGGAGCGGCCCGTCAAGCGTGTGGCCTTGATTGTCTATTCCAGCAACTCCTCGCTCTGTGGCGGATTCAATGCCAACGTCATCAAGGAGATGCAGAAGACACTCGACCAGTACGAGCATCTCGGCAAGGATAATATCATCGTTTATCCCATCGGCCGCAAGGTAGCCGAGAAGGTCACAAAGCTCGGATTCAAGCCCGCAGGCAACTTCGTGGCCCTGGCCGACAAGCCCAACGTGGACGGATGCATCAGCATCGCCCAGGAGCTCGGAGCCATGTATGCCAAGGGTGAGGTCGATCGCGTGGAGATGATCTACCACCACTTCAAGAGTGCCGGTTCGCAGATCCTCACCCACAAGACCTTCCTGCCCATCGACATCGAGAGCGAGCTCAATGCTGACAAGGAGCGCGACCTCACCTCCAACGTAGCCACGCGCGAGGCCGTGGAGTATCTCCGCAATCGCGACCGCCAGCAGGCTGCCAAGGAGCGCCAGGCCGCCAAGCCTCTCAACGACAACTACATCGTGGAGCCCGATCTCCATTCGGTGCTCAACAAGCTCGTTCCGAAGCTGGCCCACCTCATGCTCTACACCGCGCTGCTCGACTCCGTGGCCTCGGAGCATGCCGCCCGCATGGTGGCCATGCAGACGGCTACCGACAATGCCGACGAACTCTTGCGCGAACTCAATCTGCAGTACAACAAGAGTCGTCAGCAGGCTATTACCAGCGAACTGCTCGACATCGTGGGAGGTTCCCAGAACTAAGCGCCTCCCGCCTTGTCATTAAAAGACGAAAATCTTCAAAAATCCTGCACACGAATAATGCCCCAATAGAGGGATTTGTGTCAGATTTTGGAGATTTTTGTTTGTATGAAAGAAATACCATCCGCGTGAATCCGCGTCTTTTTTTCTATATGATACTTAATTCTACTTTTTCAATATCTCTTTTGCTAAAGTGTTTAATGCTTCAATGTCTATCGGCTCCACTATGACATCCTCTGGCTCCAAGTTTAGAAGAAACTGCATATAGGTGGGAAGGGTTAACAGTTGACCTTCTCTTCCTAAATTGTAGTCTCCGAACTTAATAGCTTGTCGGACATGATATTTCTCAGGATGACTTAATACAGTTTTTGTGCTTTTGGACTTTGCCGATTTTGCTTTGACTTCAAGCGGAACACACTCTCCGTTCAAGCGTACAAGGAAGTCCAATTCTAAGCCGGAATCTTTCTGGAAATAATACAGGTTTTGCTCTTTCTTGTGAAGTGTATCCGCCATCAGATTCTCGAAAATAGCACCTTTGAAACCTGCAAGGTTACCTTGAAGAATGTCGGCACGAGTACCAGCCCCAAGCATCTCAATGAGTAATCCAATGTCTGCCATATACACCTTGAATACATTATCTTTTGCATTGCCTTCCATCGGAAGCCCCGTGATGTCAGTGTTATAACAGCGACAGATGATCCCTGCATCCTCCAGCCACTGAAGAGAACCTGCGTATGTCTCACTCCTGCCTCCTGGTTTTACTTTGTTATACTGGAACTTTTTGTTCTCTTTGGCTAACTGTTTGGGGATGGAGTTGAAGCACTCACGGATATGTGGCTTGTCTTTGTCTGGAGCATATTTTACCATGTCATCCCGATATTCCTTCAAGATGGACTTATATATCTTGCTGACCTCGTTCATGTTATTTGTTTTGAGGAAAGCGTTGATGGCATCGGGCAGTCCTCCAATAGCAACATAAAAGTTTAGCAGATTTCTCATTGCCACATGAATGCCTTGTGGAACAGGAGATTCTTCTTGGTAGCATGTTCTCAGAGCCTCGATGACCTGTTCGCTTATTCCGTTTGCCCAAAGGAATTCTTCAAAATCCAAAGGATACATTTCAATGATTTCTTCGTAGCCTACGGGAATTGAGTTTATTCCTGGTTCTTTCTTGTTCCTCAATCTGCGATGATTTTTCTTCAGTTCGTCTCCATAGCCTTGAACGCCCAGCAGCGAGCCTGTTGCAATGACATCGAAACGACCGTCTTCTTTAAAAAATTTGAGAGAAGTACGAGCCTCAGGGCATTCCTGAATTTCATCGAATATGAAGCATGTGTCTCCCGGCGTGAACGTTACATCTGGTATTTGTGCAGAAAGGTTCAGCAAAATGGAGTTAACATCTTTGGAACCCAGAAATGCATCGATACGTTCCGGTTGCTCGATAAAATTAATGTAAATGACCGATTTGTAGTTGCCGGTCGCAAAGTGACGGACAATATATGTCTTACCGCATTGGCGGATTCCCATAATCACCAACGGTTTGTGTCCGGTTGTGTCTTTCCATTTGCCAAGTGCGTCTTCAATTCTTCTTTTCAGCATAATATCAAACGAATTTTGTATGTGAAATACACTTTTTGTATGGAATAATCATGCCTTCAGTACACTTTTTCCAACGAATAGTGGTGTTATGTCAGCACTTTTTCCAACGAATATCCGGTGCAAAGATACACTTTTTTAAATGAATAGAGACGGTTTTCCCCATATTTTTTTAATATATGTACTTCCGTCGGATGATACTTTGACCTTCAACGGATGATACTTTGCCTTCCAGCGGATGATACTTTGCCTTCCAGCGGATGATACTTTGAAGGTCAACGGATGATACTTTGAAGTCCGTCGGATGATACTTTGACGGACGCTGAATGAAGACGAAAATCTTCAAAAATCTTACATTAATAATAATCCGCTGAGGGATTTTCGTAAGATTTTTGGAGATTTTTGTTTGTTTTTCGGGGAGTGTAGGGTGTGACAGTGTGACACTGTGACAGTAGTTTTCATTAACTTTATATTTTTTATACGCGCGAGCGAGTTTTTATGTAGATTATATATTTTATAAATGTTATAGAAACTTAGTGTCACAGTGTCACACTGTCACACTTGTTATATTTCGCGCTTTCGTGCTTCCATGTCATTATAAGTCAGTTCAATGACATGGTATTTCGTACCAGTACGAGAGTGCTTCGACGTGAATCCTAATTTTTTTAAGGCCATGCCTACCTTGTTGGTGGAGAGACTTTCACGCAGACCGGAGTTGATCTTGAGGAGGATTTCGGTGGTGGTGAGATAGACGCCCTGCTCGCCGGGCTTGGGCACGGCAAAGTAGTGCTGGATGAGCTCCAGCTCCTTGTCGGTGTCCTCGAAGTTGCGGTTGCGCTCGTTGAGGTTGTTGGTCTCCTGGCGGGTGAGGTAGTGGCGGAAGTCGACGTCCATGGAGAGGTTGTAGGCCTGGTAGAAGAGGGCTTCGTGGCGGTAGTCGAAGCGGTTGGGGTCGTCGATGCTCTCCACGACGAAGGGTAGCCATCGGCGCGAGCCGGTGGGGTCGTTGAGGAAGTGCTCGTTGTTGCCCGTGGCACAGAAGGAGCAGATGCGGCGGCGCACCTCGAAGTGGCGGGCGTAGGCGGGTCGGTCTTGCACGGTCTCGAGCGTGATCATGGCCTTGAGCTGGTTTTGCTCCTTGCGCGAGAGGGAGTCGATCTCTTCGAGGCAGATGAGCCAGTTGCAGGTCATCTGCAGGCGGTCGTCCTTGTTGATGACAGTGTTGTCGGTCTTCACGTAGAAGTAGCGCCTGAGCTCCGGGGGGAGGAGGTTGCGGAAGAAGGTGCTCTTGTAGGCGCCCTGCTCGCCGATGAGCGTGAGCACGGTCTGGTTGGTGACGCCCCTGAGGAGGATGCCCCTGACCATGCCTACGAGCCAGCGGCGGAAGCATTCGGTCCATTCCTGCTGAGCTTCCTGCTGGGTCTGCCCGCCGGTGGGACGGATGTGCACGTGGTCGGCCACGTCCTTGATGTAGTCGTGGCTGGTGTCGAAGAAGTTGGCCAGGCTGTTATGGCTGAGCCAGTCGCAGATGGGGTCGGTGAGATGGGTGAAGTGGCTGTTGATGATGGCCTCGATGTCCTTGATGTTGCAGCGGTAGTAGTGGGAGCAGCACTGGTAGAGCGTGTTCACCTCGCGGTCGTTGAGGTCGTGCCATTCCTTGCCGTACTCGCCGTCGCCGTCGGTGACGATCGTGCTCTGTGAGAATGGGTCGAGGCTGTCGCCGAGCCAGCGCACTTCGGGCTTCATGGTGATGCCGTTGAACCTGCTTACGATCATCATCGATAGAGCCTGACTCAGCTGCTCCATCGTGGCCAGGGGCAGCTTGTCGGTGTTGGTCTGCTCCTTCTTCTTCTTTCTGCCTTTCCTGCCCTTGCCGTTGCGCCTGGGCTCTTCGTCGGGCTTGTGTTCATCGTTGTCGTTTTCGTTCTCGTCTTGATAGTTTTTGAAATCATCTTTTTGCATAGATAGGAGTCTTTATAAGATTATACATTAAATATTATACAAATGAAGTGGCGGCGAAACTGTCTCCAACATGTGTGAGATAATTCCGCCGCCAGGGTCCGGTTGTTTTTGCCGGTTGGTGTAGCCTTGAAGGGCTTAGGGGATGTCCTCACGATGAAGGCTCGTGCTCCTGATTGAGAGCCGATACTGAGCGTGATGCCGGGGCATAGTTAGCCGCCTTGGCTTCCGCCTGTGCCTTTATCGCTAGGGAGTTACGGTACATTTGGGTTCCTTCCTTCATTAATCTTAGTGCAAAGTTACTGCTTTTTCTGTTTTCGTGCAATAGATTCACATAAATTAACGGTAGATTTTATTTGGGAGTCGCCTTCGGCGAGAAATCTTACAAATTAAGTACAAATAAATAGATTTTGATTTGATTTGTAGGATTTCTGCCCGAAGGGCACTCTATCATGGTTCACCCAGGGCTTCAACGATGGCGCGCACTTGGGCAGGGGTGAAGATACGGGCCTTGGGACGGTAGCCCAGGGCGATGAGACGCTGGCGCAGACCCGGGTAGCGGTCTATCCAGTGGTTGAGCTTCTTGCGCGCCGTGCTGTCGGCGGAAGCGGGGCTGTATTGAGCGGCCAGTTCGGCTATGCCGTAGGCCTTGATCTTGAATGTTTCCATACTGCAAATTTACGAAATAATTCGCTCATTTCCAAATGTTTAGGCACGAATTATTGCGCTTTATCGCTCGCTTTCGAACCCTCGAAGGACGGTGCGTGAAAACGGGCCTCGGCGATGTTGTATCTTTGCAGTATGAAATCAATATTAATAATGGAACACAAAGACACAAAGAGACAAAGGGCTGCGCAAAGGGGAAAACTTTGTGACTTAGTGTCTTTGTGTTCAGTTAAACAAAAGAAAGTATGAGAACCATCACTCTGATTATCATTCACTGCTCGGCCACGCCTGAGGGCAAGAGCCTGAGCTTCGAGGCCTGCAAGCGCGACCACATGGAGAACCGACACTTCCGTGACATCGGCTACCACTACTACATCACGCGCGACGGACACATCTACGCCGGACGACCGGAACAACAGACGGGCGCCCACTGCAAGAATCACAACAGCCACTCGATCGGCATCTGCTACGAAGGCGGACTCGACCGCCAGGGCCGACCGGCCGACACGCGCACCAAGGCGCAAAAGGAGGCGCTGCTGGATCTGCTCTTCTCGCTCCGGCTGGATTATCCCCAGGCCATCGTCGTGGGTCATCACGACCTGGATCCGCGCAAGCCCTGTCCGTGCTTCGATGCAGCGAAAGAGTATAAGTAGTCGCCTTCGGCGATTATCAATTATCAATTATTCATTTAATCATTTAATCATTTAATCATTTACAACTATGGCACTTTACAGTTTGTATCAGAACAAGAATGAGAAAATGACGGGAAGCTTCCAGAAGTGGTACGCCCGTCCAGTAGTAACCGACACGAAGTCGCTCACCGACGTTGCCCTGGAGATCCAGGAGAACACCACGGCCAAGGAGGCTGACGCCTACGCCGTGCTGAAGGAGATGAAGAACGTGCTCATCAAGTGGCTCAAGCAGGGCTACCGCATCAAGATTGAGGGGCTGGGCAGCTTCAAGCTGGGCCTGCGCTCGAAGGGTGCTGACTCGGTGGAGAAGTTCAGCGTGGCTGAGAACATCAAGTCCACGCGCGTGATCTTCACTCCTGAGGTGGAAGTGGATGCCGTGACGGGCAAGCGCTTCAAGCCCCTGATCCGCAGCGTGCGCTGGAGCAACGTGGAAAGCCTTGCCAACAAGGATGCCGTGAACGCGAAGAAGGATGATGAGACCCCTGAACCCTAATCGCAAAGCGTGAAGCTATGGACAAGAAAGAAGTCATCAAGTATGTCATCCAGCTGCTGATCGCCATCCTGACGGCCATCGGCACTACGCTCGGCGTGAGCTCGTGTATCTGATCTCTGCGCCCGACCTCGGTTGCTCTATCTGCCTGTTCACTCTGCGCGATGCTTCATGCAAAGCGCAGAGTGATGGCTTTTAAGGGCTGCTGATCGGCACTTTGGAAGAAAATACATCCATTCTTTTCGGAAACTCGAAATTTTCCACTATCTTTGCACCTAAAATATAATAAGTAATCAATTAATATGGGATTTTTCAGTAAATTATTCGGAAAGAAACAAGAGAACAGCGTGGCCGGAATGGAGAACTACATGACGCTCATCCGCGTCTATTTCCAGGCTGCCATCGCTGAGAATGTGGGTATTACGAATCTTGCCGCACTTCCTGACCTGCGGGTGTTCAAAACCACGCTCCACGTGCCGACGGTGAACAACAAACTCGGAGTGGGTGAGAAAAAGCAGTGCAAGAAGATGCTCAAGGATATCTATAAGACCGACGACAACTTCTTCACGGAGATTGACAAGAGTATCAAGAAAGGCTGCCGCAAGATGCAGGACGTGCAGACGTACTTGATTCAGTTTCAGGCGTTCACCAACGACCTGATGATGCTCACGGGCAACCTGATGAAATTCAAGCTGCGCGTGCCGAGCTTCTTCAAGGGGGCCATCCGCACGATGACCGAGAAGACCGTGCACGACATCTTCACCAAGAACGACTATTCGGATGCGAGCGTAGTGAAGACGGTGCTCTCCGTGCGCCAGCTCGACAAGCGACTGGGCTTCTCGGAGCAATGGGTGACCGATTTTCTCTATCAGGTAGTGATGTTGGCCAAGAAGGAACCAAGAAAGAAAGAGGAATAAGCGATGAAGAAGATAGTATGTATGATTGTGGCCGCCTGCTGCTATTCGCTTTCGGGCCTGGCCTGCACCAATTTCATCGTGGGTAAGAAAGCATCGGCCGACGGGTCGGTGATGTGTACCTACAATGCCGATTCTTACGGCATGTTTACGGGGCTTTGCCATTATCCTGCCGGCTCGCATGCCAAAGGGGAGATGCGCAAGATAATCGACTACGACACCTACGTGTGTCATGGCGAGATACCCGAGGCTCCCGTCACTTACAACGTGATAGGCAACATCAACGAGTATCAGGTGAGCATCGGCGAGACCACTTTCGGAGGCCGTGAGGAACTGGTGGATTCAACGGGAATGATCGACTATGGTTCGCTGATGTATTTGGGACTGCAGCGTGCCAAGACGGCCCGCGAAGCGATCGACGTGATGACTTCGCTCGTGGACAAATATGGCTACAATTCGGAGGGTGAGACTTTCACCATCTGCGATCCCAACGAAGCCTGGATCATGGAGATGATCGGCAAAGGACCTGGCCGTACGGGTGCCGTATGGGTGGCCATCCGCATTCCCGACGACGCCATCTGCGCCCACGCCAACCAGAGCCGTATCACGACCTTCGACCAGAAAGACAAGAAGAACGTGCTATATTCGAAGGACGTGATCAAGTTTGCCCGCGAGAAAGGCTTCTTCAGCGGCAAGGACAAGGACTTCTCCTTCAATGCTGCCTATGCCTATCCCGACTTCGGCGGACGCCGCTACTGTGAGGCCCGTGTATGGAGTTTCTTCAACCATTTCTCCAAGGACATGGATCGCTATCTGCCTTACGCCATGGGCAAGGTGAAGGAAGCCGAGCCGATGCCGCTCTGGATTATTCCGAACAAGAAAGTTTCGCTGCAAGACGTACAGGCCTGTATGCGCGACCATTATGAGGGCACGCCCTTCTCACTCGATTCCGATATCGGTGGCGGTGTGTGGCAGATGCCTTATCGTCCTACGCCGCTGAGTTTCAAGGTGGATGGCAAGGAGTATTTCAATGAGCGTCCCACCAGCACTCAGCAGACTGGATTCTCGTATGTGGCCCAGCTTCGCGGATGGCTGCCGCGTCAGATTGGCGGTATCCTGTGGTTTGGCAACGACGACGGCAACATGGTGGCCTACACACCGGTCTATTGTTCTGCCGTCCGCCAGCCTGAATGCTACAACACGCCGGGAGCCGATGCCGTGACATTCTCAGATAAGAATGCTTTCTGGGTGTGCAACTGGGTGAGCAATATGGTCTATCCGCGTTATTCAGCGATGTTCCCCGCGCTGCAGGCCGTTCGCGATTCGCTCGAGCAGAGTTACTTCAAGGAGGTGCCTGCCGTGGATCTGAAGGCACAGCAGTTGCTGGCTTCGTCGGAAAAACAAGCCATCGACTATCTCACGGCATATACCTGCCAGAAAGGTGATGAAATGATCAGCCGCTGGCGCCAACTGGCCATCTATCTGATTGTGAAGTTCAACGATATGGCTGAGAAGAAGGAGGTTAACGGACGTTTTGAAACCACTCCCGAGGGTGTCTCGAAAGTGGCTCGTCCTGGTTATCCCGAGGCCACAGCCCGCAAACTCATAGAGCAGACTGGTGACCGCTATGCGATGCCTGACTGGAAATAAGGGCCGTCAGGGCCAAGGGTAGCTGCCCGGCTTCATGGTGATGAAGAACTGCTCGTGACGGAGTGTCACGATGCCCGGCGACAGTTCCTGTTCTATAGAAAAAGTATTCCAGCCCAAGCGCTGGATAATGGCATAAGCCGTTGCTCCGCCTTCAATGATAAGATGAAGTGGGGCAGCGGCTTTTGCTTTGATGAGTTTGACGGCTAAAGACGCCATCACCTCTCTCAGGCGAACGGCGTATGGCTGCCCGCCCTGTGACGACTGCGCGATGCGGACGGCCATTCTCGGATGTTCGGTGAATTGATGTTTCAGCGATTCAATCCAGTCTTTGGGGGCTGCTCCGTGAAAGACATCGTCGGGCATCATGGCCTCGGGGAGTTTCCACGGGTTGGGACGGCTCTGCGTGCTTCCCTGGATGAGCAGCACCGGCGTGTCGATAACTGGCATCTTGCCTTCAGACGACCGTTCTCTGCATTCAAAATTTTCTTCCAGGAGCAGATTGAACGTATCGGCTGCACCTGCTATCAATGTGGAATGGTCTGCTTTGCGAAGCTGCATCCGCAGTTCTTCTTCCGTCGAGGCATCCGCAATATTGATTCCATTGCGTAGAGCGCCCTGGAGAGAAAGTGATTGGGTGCCGGGCAGACGTTCCTCTACCAGTGACGAATTGGCGGGAAACTCGGGATCGTAGTAGAATTGACTCTGGTCGAGCGGAAGATCATCAAGATAATAGACCCCATCGCGTATGATGCGCCCTTTTGATGGATTTTGCGCCATCAGAAGGGCTTTGTCTTTGTCGAGCTCAAACATCATGGCCCTTGTCTCAGCCACGATATGTCCACGCAAGGCGCTGTCGGTCTTTTTGAAAATGAGGTGTTCGCCGGGATTATTGATTCGCTGAAGAATGCTTTCAATGGCTTTGACGGCCTGTTTCTTGGTAGCCTGCCGGGTGTCGGTGGCTATAACGAGCACGTCAGACTGAGGTAAGTTCTTGCTTACCTGCATCACCATATTGACATGCAAGTCCTTGCTCCATGCCAAACCTGCCATTTCGGCTGCTCCTGTCAGATCATCAGCAATTACAATCAGCATGTCTTGTTTTCTTTCCGGTAAATGGCCATCTTGGTGGCATAGTCGATGCTGAGCAGCATGGCATCAGGGGCAGCCACGCCCTGAAGGGCTACGTCGAAGGCTGTTCCGTGGTCCACGCTGACGCGGATGATAGGCAGTCCGAGGGTGATGTTCACGCCTTTGGCGGTCTCCATCTTGCCGGTCTCCTTGTTCCATTGGAAGCCGCACATCTTGAAGGCGATATGTCCCTGGTCGTGATACATGGCCACACAACCGTCGAACTTACCGCTTCTGGCCTTGGCAAAGATAGAATCGGGTGGCACGGGGCCTTCCACATTCCATCCCCGTTGGCGCATTTCCTCTATGGCGGGGATGATTTCCTTTTCTTCCTCCCATCCGAAGAGACCGTTTTCAGAGGCATGGGGATTCAGTCCGGCAATGCCGATATGCGGATTCTCGATACCAAACTGGCGGCAGGCATCCATAATGAGCTCGGTCACTTCGATGACGCGGTCTTTCTTCACTCGGTCGCATGCTTCGCGGAGCGAGCAGTGGGTGGAAACGTGGATCACACGCAAGAACTCGTCGGCCAGCAGCATGGCGTATTTCTTTGTACCTGTATAGTGGGCGTATATCTCCGTATGGCCGTCGAAATTGTGTCCGGCCTTGTGGAGGGCTTCTTTGTTGAGTGGGGCGGTGACGGTGCCATCTACCTCGTTGGCCATGGCCAGTTCGATGGCCTTGATGACGGATAGGAAGGCGGCATGTCCGCATTGCTCCTGTACAACGCCCGGCTGGAATGTGCTCATGTCAATGCATTCAAGGTCGATCACATCTACAACGCCCTGTTCGAAACGGGCTTCCGAGACTTCCTTGATAGGCCGTATCTTGATGTCGTAGCCCAGTTTGTCGGTTGTCCATTGCATCACTTTGGCATCGCCCGTGACCAATGGGCGGCATTGCTCGTAGGTTTCTGGTAATAGGAGCGACTTGAGGATAATCTCTGGCCCGATGCCGGCAGGGTCGCCCATGGTGATGGCAAGTATGGGAAGATGAGGAAGAAGACCCTCCCCCGTGCCCCTCCCTGCAGGGAGGGGAGTGGATACTATATTTTGGTTGTTTGCTGATTCCATGTTTTATATTTTTTGTTGAATATTATTTGTTCTTCTTCTCCCGTTTACGCTCTTCCAAATAGCCATAGACAGTGAGTTCCTTGTCGGCCAACGGGGTCTTGAAGCAAAGGCTGGCCAGATAGCCTACGATGAGCACGATGAGGTGACTATATACACCGAGCATCAGCGTGTGGTGGCTGAAGTTGTAGTCACCAAGGTCGAGCATGAGTTTCTTGGTGCCGTCGGCTGCTTCTACCGAGGTGGTGGTCAGAATGGCATAGGCCGTGAAGATGACGGCACAGGCAATGCCGATATAGACACCCTGCCAGTTGGCGCGGCGGGAGAACAGTCCGAGCAGGAAGATACCCACGATACCAGCCGACACGATGGCATAGAGGCCGAAGAGCGTTCCGAGCACACCCTCGCCGCCCCATGAAACGTAAAGCAACGCAATGAAAATACTCAGGATGCCGATTACGAGCACGGAGGCGCGACCCACGAGCAGCTTCTGCTTATCGGTGGCGTTCTTCTTCAGGCGACCATAGTAGTCTTCCACGATGACAGCCGAAATGCAGTTCACATCGCTGTCGATACTGGAGATGGCTCCAGCCACAAGAGCTGCGATAATCAGACCGCAGATACCCACGGGAAGCTCGTTGGCGATGAAGTAGGGGAACACCTGGTCGCTCTTCAGGGCGGCCACTTCAGGTGAAGGATTCAGGTGATAATACACGAACAGGCAAGTACCCACGAACATGAACAAAGCCCATGCAGGCACGCTCATCAGCACACCCATATAGCTGGCCTTCTTGGCACTCTTCTCGTCCTTGGCCGCCAAGTAGCGTTGCACGATGCTCTGGTCAGTACCGTATTTCTGAACAGCATAGAAGATACCATTGACAACGAGCACAATGAACGTGCGCTCATGGAAGTCCCAGTCGTAGGGGCCGAAGTCAATCTTATTGTATTCGCCTGCCACCTGGAAGATGGTGGCAGCACCGCCATCGGTAAGCCAGAACAGAATGCCCACGGCGAGCACACCACCAAGGATAAGCAGGAATCCCTGCACCACATCCATCCAGATAATGGCCTCCATTCCGCCGAGATAGGTGAGCAGAATGATGACGATGCCGATGAATACGATGATATAGGTAATGTCAACGCCCGTGAAGGTAGCCATGGCCATTCCCATCAGATAGAGAATGGTTCCCATCTTGGCAAAGTGCTCCAAGACGAAGGCCAGCGAACTGTAGTAGCGGGCCAGGGCTCCGAAACGGCGTTCGAAATACTCATAGGTGGAAAGCCGGATGACGCGGCGGAACAGCGGTACGATGAACCAAATCATTCCGAGGAGCACGATGGGCACCATCAGTCCCTGCACGAGCAGGATCCAGTTGCCGGCATAGGCCGCTCCGGGATAGGCCAGGAAGGTGACGCTCGAAATAATGGTTGCAAACATTGACATGCCTACAGCCCATGCGGGCACGCTGCCGTTGGCTGCGAAATAGGCTTTGGTGGAGTTCTGCTTACGCGAGAACCATACGCCAACGCCTACTGCCGCCAAGAGCGACAGTATGACGATGACCATATCAATCCAGTGGAGTTTCATTTTCAGGTTAGGGGTTTTTAGTAGTCGGGGGTGTTGCTGTGGAACAGCAACATACAGGGATTTGGGGGTTAAAGATTATTGACGATGGGGGCTGCCTTTTCGCGGATGCGGGCGGCTACTTCGGGCTGCAGTTCGGTGAGTGGGGGCAGCATGTGTTCTTCGCAGAGTCCGCACATCTTCATGATGACTTTCAGTCCGGCCAGACTCTCGCCTAAAGTGAGGCCTTCGGTATTAATCTTGCCGATCTCGATGGTCTCTTGTTGCAGGCGTTCGCACTCGGCCATGTCGCCGTTGATGCCGGCTTCGTAGAGGTCTTGGTACATCTGTGGCAGATAGTTGCCCACACTTGGCACGATGCCGTCGGCTCCATTCTTCAGCGAAACGGCCGAATTGGCGGCACATCCGCAGAAGTATGAGAAGTCTTCGCGCTCGGCAAAGAGTTTCAGGGCTTCTTCCAGACGGGGCACATTGTTCTCAGAATCCTTCAGTCCCACGATGTTGGGATGATGGCTCAGCCGCTCAATCACGTCCAGCGGAATGCTCATGTGGGTGGTGATGGTGATGTTGTAGAGCATCAGGGGCACCTTGAGCGCATCGGCCAACGTCAGGTAGTAGTTCTCCATCTGGGCGGGAGTCAGCGCGTAGTAAGAGGGCAGGGTAGCGGCAATCACGTCGGCACCGGCTTCGATGAACCGCTCAGCGGCAGCCAGTTGCTCGCTCACGCAGTTGCCTGCCAGTCCGGTATAGATGGTGACGCGCCCCTGAGCGGCTTTCTTGGCGGCTGCAATCATCTGCACTCCGCCCTCAGTGCTCACGGAATTGCCTTCGCCGGTGGTTCCCATAATGAGGGGAGCCACGCCGCAACGGGCCATATTGTCAACAATACGTTCTACGGCAAGGGTGTCGATACTTCCATCCTTGCTTACGGGAGTCACCATGGGCACAACCACGCCATGGTATTTCTTCATTTTCTTCATTCTGTTTTTTTGATTTGTTAGTCTTTATTTATGAAAAGACGGTGAAAGCCTCTCTTTGTACCCACCAAAAAGAGGGGCGGCTCAAAGAAAAGCCGTCCCTCAATCCTGAAATAAGTTGAATAATAAGTTAGTTGTGTTATTCGTTGATAGCTGCCACACCGGGAAGCACCTTGCCCTCGATGGCCTCAAGCAGAGCACCACCACCGGTAGAGATGTAGCTTACCTGGTCGGCCAGACCAAACTTGTTCACGCAAGCCACGGAGTCACCACCGCCGATCAGCGAGAATGCACCTTCCTTGGTGGCCTTGGCAATAGCCTCACCGATAGCGCGGCTTCCGGGAGTGAACTCATCGCACTCGAACACACCGGCAGGACCGTTCCAAAGGATGGTCTTGGCGCCCTCGATAGCCTTGGCGAAAGCCTTCTGGCTCTCAGGACCGGCATCTACGCCCTCGAATCCGTCGGGAACCTCAGTGGCGGGGCAAGTGATGATCTCAGCACCTTCCTTCACGGTCATGGTTCCGAAGTCGAGGCCGTTGGTAGCGGTGCAATCGCTGCCGAGCACCAGTTCCACGCCGTTCTTCTTGGCCAGTTCCTCAACGCCCAGGGCAACGTCCAGCTTGTCGAGCTCAACGATAGAGTTACCGATCTTGCCGTCGTGAGCCTTGGCGAAGGTGTAAGTCATACCGCCGCAAAGAATCAGCTTGTCAACCTTGCCGAGAAGGTTCTCAATGATACCGATCTTGGTAGAAACCTTCGAACCACCCATGATAGCCACGAAGGGGCGCTTGATGTTGCCGAGAACGGCATCAACGGCCTTCACTTCCTTCTCCATCAGATAGCCCAGCATGCGGCTGTCCTTGTCGAAGAACTCATCGATCACGGCTGTTGAAGCGTGCTTGCGGTGAGCTGTTCCGAAAGCGTCCATCACGTAAGCGTCAGCATAGGAAGCCAGCTTCTTGGCGAATTCCTTCTGGCTGGCCTTCATGGCCTTCTTGGCCTCGTCGTATTCGGGAGTGCCTTTCTCCACGCCAACGGGCTTGCCTTCCTCCTCGGGATAGTAGCGCAGGTTCTCCAGCAGCAGAGCCTCGCCCATCTTCAGGGCTGCAGCCTCTTCTGAAGCATTGGCGCAATCAGCAGCAAACTTCACGTCAACACCGAGGGCCTTGCTCACGGCGGGAACAATCTGCTTCAATGACAGTTTGGGATTAACCTTACCCTTGGGCTTGCCCATGTGAGACATCATGATGACAGCACCGCCGTCAGCGAGAATCTTCTTCAGCGTGGGAAGAGCACCGCGGATGCGGGTGTCGTCGGTTACATTACCATTTTCATCGAGGGGCACATTGAAGTCCACACGAACGATTGCCTTCTTACCGGCAAAGTTAAATTGATCAATTGTCATAATACCTTAATAATTTATGATGTTAATACCTTATTCTATATAAGCACGGCAAAGTTACAATAAAAAGTTGGAATTAGTAAGCTCGGGGCTTATAAATTCAAACTTTTTTGCAGTTCGCCGCATTAAATGTAACGTATGGTTTGCAATTAATACTGTCAATCAACGCTTCAAGTCAAGACCCAGGCGTATGCCGTCGTAGTTCTTGGTCAGTTCGCCTACGCTGTTGAGCGTGGTGTTGCCACTGATGGCAGCTACCGTCTGCAGGGCCGAAAGCAGTTTCTTTGACTCAAATAGCAGGGAGATGCCCTGGGCATTGCGGTTCACGTAGCCCTTGATGTTGAGCAGCAGCGTCTTCATCTGGATGCTCTGGTCCGTGGGGTTGAAGGTGTAGGTTCCGCTCAGGGGATGGCCGTCGATCTTTCCGGCAAACTGTCCGTTCTCTGCAAACTGGAAATACGTGTTGGCTGCCGTGATGCCGAGTTTCTGATAGGTCGGCGTCAGCTCTTCCTTGGCTCGCGTGGCGGCGATGTGTCCGCCGGCTTTAGCAAGGAGATTCTCCGTGGTAAAGGCACAGCCGGGCTGATAGTACGACCAGTTGCCCACGAGGTCGGCCTGCGTGAGCTTGTTGTAACCGATCACGTCGTAGATGATGTTTGAAATGGTGTTTGCATTGGTGGCTGCTCCGAGAATGGAACCGAGCATGTTGCCGTTCTGGCCTCCCATGCAGCTGCTGAGTGCAAATACGGCACTGGCTGCAAATAGCGAGATTTTCTTCATTGTTATTGTAAATAGTATGATTTATTTTGCAAATCTACGAGATTATTTTTAAAAATCCAAAATCCTTACTCTTTTTTCAACCGATTTCAGTAAAAATCACGTATCTTTGCACGGAATTTTTAAAATAGATGCAATATGAAAGCAATCAAGACAGATAATGCGCCTGCGGCCATTGGCCCTTACAGTCAGGCTATTGAAACCGGCGGACTGGTATTTGCCAGCGGACAACTTCCCATCAACCCCTCAACGGGTGCGTTTCCCGAGGGCATCAAAGAGCAGACCCGCCAATGTCTCACCAATGCGAAGGCCATCTTGGAGGCTGCCGGACTGAGTATGAAGAACGTGGTGAAGACTACGGTGTTGCTGGCCGACATCGCTGATTTTGCGGCCATGAACGAGGTCTATGCAGATTTTTTCGAAGAGCCCTATCCGGCTCGTAGCGCCTTTGCCGTGAAGGCCGTGCCTAAGGGCGCACTCGTGGAAATAGAATGTATTGCGGAGAAGAAATGAAAGACAGTATCCTGATCCTGAGCGGTGGAATGGATTCCACCACGCTTCTTTATGATTACCGGGAGCGCATCGCGCTGGCCATTTCGTTCAACTACGGCAGTAACCACAACGACCGCGAGATACCCTTTGCGGAGTATCATTGCCAGCAATTAGGCATTGAGCACATCACGATTCCGCTGGCATTCATGGGCGAGTATTTCAAGAGTTCACTCCTGGAAGGCTCTGATGCCATTCCCGAAGGCCATTATGCCGAAGAGAATATGAAGTCAACGGTGGTTCCGTTCCGCAACGGCATCATGCTCGCCATTGCAGCCGGCATGGCCGAAAGTCGCGGCCTGAAATATGTGATGATGGCCAATCACGGGGGTGACCATACGATCTATCCCGATTGCCGTCCGGAGTTCGTGAAGGCCATGAGCGAAGCCACCCGAACCGGCACTTTCCCGGGCATCGAGATTCTGGCACCCTATACCAACATTACCAAAGGCGACATTGCCCGCCGCGGCAAGGAATTGGGTATCGACTACACGAAGACGTGGAGTTGCTACAAGGGTGGTGAGCATCATTGCGGCAAATGCGGCACCTGCGTGGAGCGCAAGGAAGCCCTTGCAGAAGCCGGCATAGAGGATTCCACCATCTACGACGACTAAAACGAAAGTATCATCCGTTGCCTTCCAGCGGATGATACTTTGCTTTTCAACGGATGATACTTTGACCTTCAACGGATGATACTTTGAAGGCCATCGGATGATACTTTGAAGGCCGTCGGATGATACTTTAGAATCGGGCAATGATGCCTGCCGTAAACCAGAATCCTGGTTGCGGTACATTGCCATAATCCACATAATCCCTTTTGTTCAACAGATTGTTGGCTTCTGCGTAGATGTCGTATCGGGGTGTGTTCCACGACAGGCGAGCATCCACGAGCGAGTAGGGGGCGTAGTCCTGTATTTGGTCCTGCATGTCGGTATAGCTGCCGGCGCGATCCTGAAAACGGTATTTCACGTTCAGGTTCAGCTGGCTGACGAGATGCAGTTGCAGCGAGGCTACCAGCTTGTGGCGCAGGTATTCCAGTTTCGACTGCGACTTGATCTGCTCCTCGTTCTCGTCTTTCTTTTGATCCATGTAGCAATACGACACGTCAAGTTTTTTCAGTACATCTTGTTGTGGCATCCACTCTTTGAAATCGAGGTGCAGAAGGGCCTCCAGTCCGAGCATGTTGACCTTCGTATAGTTCATGCTTTTCCATACGGGTTCGGCCTCGCTCGTGTTCATAATCCAGTCGATCATGTTGCGCGTGTGGTGGTAGAATCCGCTGATGCTGGCCTGCATCGTTCTTGACTGGTACTTGATGCCCGTCTCTACGGCAGAGAGTTCTTCGGGCTTCAGGTATTTGTCGGCCTTGTGCCCACCCACGCTGTAGTACAGTTCGGTGACGGAGGGCATCCTCAACGAGGTGTTCCATGAGGCATAGAGTTTCCAATTCTCAGAGAATCGGTAACTGGCATCCACGCCTGGATAGAGCTTGAAGTTCATCTCGTTCCACGTATTCTTAAAGGCTATAAAACCAGCACTTAACGTGAATCGGTTCAACAGGATGTTATGCTCCAGATGGAAGCTGATGTTGGAGCGGTTAAGTCCGAATTCGTAGTCGCGGTCTGTTCCGCTGATATGCTTTGTGTGGTTGAGAGGCTCGCCGAGATTTCCGCTGATCACATCCTCGTTTCGGAATTCTGCGCCCAGGGCCGTGCGGCCCAATGCCCAGTCGAACCAGCTGTTCAGATTTACACCGAACACATCAGAGCGATGATAGTTGAACGGATACTTATCCGAGGCATTGCGAATGAGTTCGAAACGGTCCTGCGAGCGGTTCCAGTAGATAGCCGGCTTAAAGTGGAACCAGCCTCCCTTTGTTTCAGCTTGAATGGCCGTGAACCACTTGGTGGTCTTCTCGTATTGGTTGTCAAACTTTTTACTATAGAAGGTGTTGCTGCCGAAGCCTTTCGTGGAGAGTCCGGCGTGCCATCTCACTTGCAGACCAGGGTCTTCGAAGCGTCCCTGATAGAATGCTTTTCCGCCGCTGTAGTCCATGTTCAGTCCGCCGTCCTTATTTCGGCTGTAACCGTCGCTGCGGGTGAATGAAGCGCTCAGCTGATTGCTCCACCGTCCGCGGGTGATGTTTCCGTAGCCTCCTGCGGAGAGATAGCCGAACGATCCGCCTTCCATGTGGAGGGTGGCTTCGCGGGATGATCCTGCTGTTCCGGATATTCCAGGATTTCCGGAATTCCTGGTAACAATGTTGATGGCTCCGGCCAGACTGGAAGTTCCATAGACTCTGCCGGCGGGACCCTCAAGCACTTCGATGCGCTCAATCTCGCTGATATCTACGGGGAAATCAAAACTATTGTGACCGGTCTGCGGATCGCAGATGTTGATGCCGTTGAGCAGGATGGTGATTTGCTCTTGGGTTCCTCCTCGGATTCCGATGTCGGTCTGCGCGCCAATGGGCCCTCGCTGGCGGACATCCACTCCTGCTGCATACTTGAGCAAATCGTTAATACTTTGCACTGGCGCCGCCTGAATCTCGTCGCGGCTCAGTACAGTGACCATTCTCGCCGCTTGCCCTAACGCAAGCGGGGCACGCGAGCCCGAGACTTCCACGTCGTCGAGCACGACCTCATATTGAGGCTGGTCTTTCTCGGTCAGATCCGTGCGGATGCTGACGCCGTCGGCTTTGGCATAGGTGAGCGTAGCCACACTCAGTGTGCCCACAATCACCTCTCGACCCAGACAGCTGAAGAGCGAATAGCCCTTGTTGCTGAACTGCTTAAAGCGCAAGACCTCGCGTTTGTTAAAGATTGATTTGTACATAATTTTATTAAAAAATCCGCCCTACTGTCGTGCAGAGCGGATGCAAAGTTACGAAAAATCTTCCAAATAGCCGCATCAATCGGCCATTAATTCTTTAATCGAAGAATCCCGGTTGCTTGTATTCAATGCCGAGTTCGCGGTCAACAGTGGCCAGGATTCCCTGTACCTGTCCGAGGGCGAACATACGTCCGAGCAGGGTGTAGCCGGCATTGTGGCCGTGGCTCGACTCGTCCATGATGCCGCCAGGCTCGTCGGTGAAGGTCATGCCGTGGTCCACGCGCATGGGCAGGCTGGGATTCTCTTTTTCGAAGATACGGCACAATTCGATGATATCGGCACGTCCTCCCAGGTGGCTGGCCTCAGTGAAGTCGCCGTTGGGGAAGATGTGGCATGAACGCAAGTGAACGAAGTGGGTGCGAGAGGCAAACTTGCGAGCCAGTTCCACTACGTTGTTGTAGGCACCGGCCGAGAGGCTGCCTGCGCAGAAAGTTAGGCCGTTGTGCTTATTGGGTACGGCATCTAGGAACCATTGGATGTCTTCTTCCGTACGCACGATGCGCGGCAATCCGAGGATTTCGATGGGGGGATCATCGGGGTGTACGCACATGTTCATATTGCACTCCTCACAGGTAGGCATGATGGCCTCCAGGAAGTATTTCATGTTGGCACGTAGCTGAGCCTTGTCGATGCCCTTGTAGAGATCAAGGAACTCGCGGAACTTCTGGATAGGAGCTTCGTCGTTCTCGCTGAAGTTACCAGAGACGAATCCCTGGGTCTTGATAACGATGTTTTCCACCAGTTTGTGGTCTTTCTCTGGCGTCATGGTCTTGGCCAGTTCATCGCATTCGGCCAACACATTGCGGCCTTCGCCCCATCCCTCGGGGAACTTGAACTTTGCCCACTCTTCGCGTGCGCCTTCGCGCTTCAGAATGTATATGTCAAAATAGGCGAATTCGGCATAATTGAAGTACAGGTTGGTGGCTCCGTTTGGATTGTCGTGGAACAAATCCGTGCGTGCCCAGTCGAGCACAGGCATGAAGTTATAGCAAATGCAGTGGATACCTTCAGCTGAAAGATTGCGAAGGCTCTCCTTGTAAACCTCAATCTGGTGGTCGCGGTCGGGTCCGCCATACTTGATGGTCTCCACCACGGGCAGACTCTCCACCACGCTCCAGCGCATGCCGTAGGATTCAATATACTCTCGCAGGTCGCGAATCTTCTCACGTGTCCACACTTCGCCGAGGGGCACGTCGTGCAGGGCCGTGACGATGCCCTCCACACCGATTTGTTTCAGCATGGCAAGCGTGATCTTGTCTTTCTTGCCGAACCATCTCCAAGTTCTTTCCATAGTCTTATGTCTTTAATGAGTAATAATGATTGTCGTTGTTTTATTCGTGGTGATAAGGCTCACCTTTAATAATAGTACAGGCGCGGTAGATTTGCTCGGTGAAGATGAGTCTGACCATCTGGTGAGAGAAAGTCATCCGCGAAAGAGAAACTTTCTCATTGGCCCGTTGGTACAGGGCAGGGGAGAAGCCATAGGGGCCACCGATGATGAATACCAGCCGACGGGCTGAGAGTTGTTTCTTCTGCAGCCATGTGGCAAATTCCATGCTGCGCATCTCCATGCCGTGTTCGTCAAGCAATACCACTGTGTCCATAGGCTGCAGCAGTTTGAGAATCAGCTCGCCTTCGCGCTCTTTCTGCAGTTCCTCGGTCAGCGCTTTCGTGTTCTTCAGCTCCGGAATGGTAACCAGTTCAAACGGCATGTAGTGACCGATACGTTCCACGTAGTCGTTGATACCCGCCACGAAGTGCTTGTTGACCGTCTTGCCGACCAGAATCAGTAGTGTCTTCACAAATCTTTCAGTTTGCCTTAGTTCTCCTTGTAGGAAGCAGGATGAGCGGGATTGTCCTTGCATACGGGGCAGAGACTCTCATTCTCGTCCATATCTTCGTATTCGTGCTTACGCTTGGGGTTCATGGGGAACCATCCTTTCTTCACGCGCTTCTTCTGGGCAAACAGTTCGCCGATGCCCCAAAGCAGCGAGGCGCCGCATACGCCGAAGATCGACGACATCACAATGCCCATCTTCTCTGACTCAAAGGCATTCGGAATGACAAAGGCAGCACATATAAAAATGATTCCGCCCACGAGCCAAAGCCACCAGTAGCGCGTACCCGTATAGTATTCTGTCTTTATCACCAAGGGGTGACACAAGCCGATAATCAGAAACGTGCAGACGGCAATAATCACTCCCGTAAAATAAATTTCCATATCCGTTTATTATTTTTGCCCCCAAAATTACGTCAAAAAATCCAAATATCAAAACTTTTTTTGATGAACCTTTCGCAGATACAATAAAAAATACTATCTTTGTACACAAATCAAAAGAATTCAAATATCTAATTACACTAATTCTATTATGGAAAATAACGAAGCATTAATTAAACAGTGCGAGGAAAAAGCCCGCGAATGGCTTTCACCTGCTTTTGACGAAGAAACACGTAAAGAAGTTCAGGCTATGCTCGACAATGAGGACAAGACGGCCCTCATCGATGCCTTCTATCAGAACCTTGAGTTCGGAACGGGTGGTCTGCGCGGCATCATGGGTGCAGGTACCAACCGTATGAACAAGTATATCGTGGGCATGGCCACACAGGGCTTTGCCAACTATATCCTGAAAGCTTTCCCCGGAAAGCAGTGCTCAGTGGTGGTGGGTCACGACTGCCGCAACAACGGACGTATGTTCGCTGAGTCGGTGGCCGACATCTTCTCTGCCAACGGCATCAAGGTATATCTCTTCGAGAGTCTGCGTCCTACGCCTGAGATTTCGTTTGCCATCCGTCAGCTGGGCGCACAGGCTGGTGTCAACGTTACGGCATCACACAACCCCAAGGAGTACAACGGCTACAAGGCTTACTGGGAAGACGGCGCACAGGTGCTGGCTCCCCACGACAAGGGCATCATCGACGAGGTGAACAAGGTGAAGATCCAGGACGTGAAGTTCGAAGGCAACAAGGAACTCATCGAGATTATCGGCGGTGAGATGGACTGGGACTATCTGCAGGCTGTGAAAGAGGCTATGGTTGACCAGGACGTCATCCTGCGCCATAAGGATCTCAACATCGTTTACTCTCCGATGCATGGCACGGGCCGCGTCATCATCCCCGAAGCTCTGCGCTCATGGGGCTTCCAGAACATCCACGTAGTGCCCGAGCAGATGGTTATCGACGGTAACTTCCCCACGGTCGTTTCGCCGAATCCCGAGAATGCAGAGGCTATGACGCTCGGTATGAAGTTGGGCACGCGCCTGAATGCCGACCTCGTGATTGCCAGTGACCCCGATGCCGACCGTCTGGCCATCGTTTGCCGCAACGACAAGGGCGAATGGGAAATCCTGAACGGCAACCAGACCTGCATGATGTTCTGCTGGTATATCATCGCCAACAAGAAGAAGCTCGGCCAGCTGAAGGGCAACGAGTTCCTCGTGAAGACCATCGTGACCACCGAGGAGATTGCCGAGATTGCCAAAAAGAATGGCGTGGAGCTGAAAGACTGCTACACGGGCTTCAAGTGGATTGCCAACGAGATTCGCATCAACGAGGGCAAGAAGAAGTATATCGGCGGCGGCGAAGAGTCGTTCGGATTCCTGCCGTTCGACAAGGTGCGCGACAAGGATTCACCCGCTTCCATCTGTCTCATCTGTGAAATCGCTGCATGGGCCAAGGATAACGGCATGACGCTCTACGACCTGCTGATGAATATCTACGTGGAGTACGGCTTCTCGAAGGAGGCTACTATCAATGTGGTTCGTCCCGGTAAGACCGGTGCCGACGAAATCAAGGCCATGATGGAGAACTTCCGTAAGAATCCTCCCACGGAACTCGGCGGTTCGAAGGTATGCTGCTGGAAGGACTACAAGACCTTGGAGCAGACCAATGCCGACGGCACGAAGACCAAGATTGATATGCCCGACACTTCCAACGTGCTGCAGTGGTTCTGCGAAGACGGTACGAAGGTGAGCGTGCGTCCTTCTGGCACCGAGCCCAAGATCAAGTTCTACACCGAGGTGAAGGATCCTTCCATGAAGTGCGCCGGATGCTACGAGCGCTGCACGAAGGATGCCGTAGCCAAGATTGAAGCTATCAAGAAGGGACTGAATCTCTGATCCGGCCCTTTCGTAAACATTCAGGCGTGGGGCAGGGGAGCATTCCCCTGTCTCACGCTTTTTCTATCGTTTGTCCCTATATATTAATAAGGTGAAGCCCCGTGGAGTCAAAATTCTGAAAAATATTTCGGGAAATATTTGGCGGTTCGGATTTTTTACACTACCTTTGCACTCGCAATTGAGAAATCAGTTGTTTCGGCAAATCGAACGAACCTCCTTGGAAGGATGGGTGAGTGGCTGAAACCAGCAGTTTGCTAAACTGCCGTGCGGGTAACCGGACCGGGGGTTCGAATCCCCCTCCTTCCGCAGAGGGGACGGGTCGAAGAGCTGAATAGATGGTCGGTTCATCTAACGGTTAGGATACAAGATTCTCAATCTTGGCATAAGGGTTCGATTCCCTTACCGACTACAACTTCTGATAATAACCCTGTAAGTTTTAAAGACTTGCAGGGTTGTTTTTTTGAAAAACCATTGATACGCTATATGAAAACAAGTAAATGCCTTATTGTCGTGGCCATGTTCGCCTGGAGCATGATGGCCGCTGCCCAATGGCCCAGAGGCCTGCAGGCTCCCCTGGAGAAGGGTGCTTTTGAGACTGGTCAGTATCGTAACCTTTTCGTTGAAATGGGCTACAGGCCCAATGAGGTGGAGCAGAAGTTGAAAGAAGTGTTCAACGATGTGTTCCACGGTCCCAACAAGATTTATTTCGAAGTTGGCGATACCATGGGTTACGTCAGCGATATCAAGAACCACGATGTGCGCACTGAAGGTATGTCGTATGGCATGATGATTGCCGTAGAGATGGACGAAAAAGATATCTTCGACCGTCTGTGGCGCTGGGCTAAGAAATACATGCAGCATCAGGAAGGACCGCGTGAGGGATATTTCGCATGGAGCTGCAAGACCGATGGCACCCGCAACGCCCAAGGCGCAGCCTCCGATGGAGAACTGTATTTCATCACCGCACTGATTTTCGCCTCCAACCAGTGGGGTAATGACACCGGTATCAACTACAAGGCCGAGGCACAGCACATCCTGAACTGCATCCAACCCAGAGAATATAAACCCGAACCTCGTCCCGCAGGCTTCGGTGGTTTCGGCGGTCCTGGAGGGCAGGAGCAGTCAAAGGCAAAGATGTATCTTATCGACCCTGAGACGAAACTCATCACCTTCACACCCGACGGATTCGGTCAGCGTTTCACCGACCCCAGCTACCACATTCCTGCTTTCTACGAGGTATGGGCAAAATGGGCTGACGACGGTCGCAGCGACTATTGGATGGAATGCGCCAGGAAAAGCCGTGAACTGCTTCACAAGTGCATCCATGAGCAGACAGGCCTGAACGGCGACCAGTGCCAGTTTGACGGTTCTGAGATGCAGATGCCTCGCTTCCCTGGTATGCCACAGCACCCAGAAGGAGCACCGCGTAGGAATGGCAACAATAATTTCCGCTACGATTCATGGCGTGTGCCCATGAACATTGCCCTCGATTATGAATGGAGCTGTGCTGATGCCGAATGGCAGCGTGCCTATGGCGAGCGCATCCAGAACTTCCTCTACTCGCAGGGCATTGACACCTTCGTAGATCAATACCGCGTGGATGGCTCACTTCCTGAAGGAAACGAGATTCTGCAGGCAGGCGGGTTCCGCAAGCTGCGCCACAGCATCGGACTGGTGGCTACGTCGGCAGCCGCATCCGTGATGTGCAGCCACGACAAGCGCCGCGAATTCATCAAAGCCCTTTGGGAAGCCAAGCACGAACCCTTCGAAGACGGATACTTCGATGCCTACTACGACGGACTGCTTCGCCTTTTCGCCTTCATGCATCTGAGTGGTCACTATCGCGTCATCTTCCCTCCATCAGAGCGCCAATTCAAAGTGGGGCATCTCTCGGCAACCGTCGATACCGGAGCAGGTGGAAAGATTCTCTCGCTCTGCTACGACGGCAAGGAAGTGCTGTCGCAATCCAGCATGCCCGAATCCTTTGGAAGCACGTTCTGGACCAGTCCGCAGAAGGAATGGAACTGGCCACCCGTGCCAGAGTTTGACAAGTATCGCTACCGTATCGATCAAGACGATGACACGCTCACCATCACCAGCAGCGAGTCGAAACGTCTGGGTATGCGTGTGAGCAAACGCTTCCATACCGACAAGCGCAGCCAGTCGCTCACGGTGGATTATTCCGTTATCAATACCGGCAAACAATCCCGCAAAGTGGCCCCTTGGGAGATTACACGTGTGCCCAACGATGGCTGGATATTTTTCGATGCATCCATCGCTGAAATCACTCCCGCAGGACTGATGCCGTTCACTGCTTCCGACGGTGCCGCATGGTATAAGACCGACACGGCCAACGAAAACCGCAAGATCAATGCCGACGGCAAAGGTTGGCTGGCTTATCTTAACGATGGATTGCTTTTGGTGAAGCAGTTTGATGACTTGTCGGTCGATGCTCCTGCACCTGGAGAGGCTGAGATACAGGTCTATGTGAACCGTGGAAAGACTTATATAGAGCTCGAAAGCCAAGGTGCATATGTGACCTTGGCTCCCGGTGAACGTCTTACGTGGAGCGTCAGATGGCATCTTGCTCCTTACAATGGTATTGTTCCTTCAAAAAAGGCCGTGAAAGCCGTGAAGAAACTTCTGAAAAGATAATGACTGAAGAAGGCCAAGCGAACGTCAGTTCTTCTTGGCCTTCATTCTGTTTACATAAGCTTTATAGATTGTGCGCCAATCACGCCCTGTCTGAGTGAAATATTGTTCGTTCTTGGTTTTGAATATTTCGAAAATGCCTGAGATGGCCTTCATGTTTTTATAGTCAATGGCCATCAGCCGGGCTTCCTTGAGATTGTTAATCAGTACGGATTCGTCCTCGGCAGTCATGTCTGGCACTATCTCACGATAAGCCTTCATCGTGAATGCCACCTTGCCCACAGTGTAGGCATCGAGCACCTGTTCCACTTGGTCTGGAGTTAGTTCTGCCTGAAGCCCGTCAAGCAGTGACTGACGAATGGATGCCGGCTGTCCGGAATCGGCAATGATTTGGCGGTCAATGGCCGAGAGTTTTTTGCCCGTCAGCGGATTGATGCTTCCTTCGGGAATGAGATCCAGATGGGTGTTGTGCCAGTCGGTAATAGCTTGCAGATGAGTGGCAATGACGTGTGCCACTCGTTCTTCCTTGGCAGCATCCCCCAGATGGAGGTCAGCAGTCCATTGGGCTGCCTTTTTCATATTTCCTTCGCTGATGCTTTGTGCTGCTGTCTGATGTGCCGTAAAGAGCAGCATCAGACAGCATACGATTGTGTTTGTGATTTGCTTCATTTTATCGTGTCTTGTTTATCTTCTTACCGTTTACGATGTAGATACCGGCAGGCAAAGAATTAATGTCTGTACCATCGGCGATACGGATGCCCGTCAGTGTGTAGATGCCCTTCGGAGCATTGGCGTTTTCGTTGGCGGAGATGTTATCGATGCCAGCCAAGTCAGCACCTAATCCTTTGGCTACGCCTGCATAGGTGTGTTTGCGGTAATAGGTATTGAGTGTCCAGAGGCCTACGGGTTCACCTGCACGCCATCCGCTGTTCGTAGGCGAGTCGGTAGGACACCACAGGCAGATGCCCCATTGCTGTGCCGGGGGAACGATGCGCAGGTATTCCTTGATGATCCACTCGTAGAAGTCGGCCATCTTCTGGTGCTCGGCTTCGGTCATCTGAGATGTCATGACTTTGGTTGTTTCCCATCTTTTTGAACCACGTGCATAGCCCATATCAAACTCGCTGACGCGTACCAACTTGCCCGTGGCCGCCATGAGTTCAAACATCTGCGTAATGTGTTTTTTAGCGTTATTCTGAAGTGTGGCATTCTCAAAGCATGAGATGTGCATCTGCGTGCCGATGCCGTCAATCTTGGTTACGCCGTCGGCTTCCCATTTCTTGATCCAGTTGATGAGCGACTTCAGCTTCTTATTGTCGTCCCAATCGGACTCAAGGTTATAGTCGTTGATGAAGAGTTTCACGTCTGAAGGTCCATACTTTCGAGCCAGACTTACGGCAGTACGCACGTAGTCCAAATCTCCCATATAATCCTGCCAAAAGAAGGCATCGCCGCCCACGTCCCATGTGTCCTCTTTGTAATTATCGGTGTGTTGCAGCACGTAGTTGCCGCTACCGTCGTCGCCGCCGCCTGAGATTGCCTCGTTGACCACATCCCATGCCTTCACCTTTCCGCCACAGGCATCCATCATGCCCTTAATCCATTTGTCCATGGCCCATACGAGCGTGTCATGCTTCTCTTGAGCAGTAAGTGGAGTATTCGTTCCGGCATAATATTCAATCTTAATGCTTTTCACGTAGATGTCGCCCACAAAGTCGCCGCACTGTAACAGCAAAAAGTTAGAGGCCACAGTAGGCGTGTAACTCACTTCCACATCCGTCCATTCGGTGGTGAATGGGATGTCCTGCAGTGATCCGCCATTCCAGTCGCCAAACTTGCTGTGGAATTTTCCGGCTTGCGTACCGCGCACGGTCATGGTCAGCTTATAGGTCTTGCCAACCGTGACAGAAATATTATTAATGGCCTGAAACTGTACGTCCCAGTAGTTTGTGTTCTTTTTCGTGCAATGCACGTTTAGTCCATTTGTGCCGTCAAACTTGAGGGTATATCCATATTTCGACTCATCAGATTTCCAAGGGATAGTCTGGTTGGTGCGGAAGTCCTTGCTGGCCACGGAATACCATACGTTGGGACCCGTCTCTTGCTTGTCGGCCAGAAGTTTACTGAGCCATCCCACGGCCTGCTGCGAATGCCAGGCCAGCGTGTGGCCATATACGTTGAGTCCGGCTGCGGTGGCTGCGTTCACGTAGTTTTTCACCTTCGTGAAGTCCATATCGCCATTGCCGTCCACGCAGCTCGACATCTTCATGGCATTTCCGGCCACGGTCTCGTCGAAGTTGTCGTTGGTCAGTCCCTTTACGGTGGGGTTGGAGTTGCTCAGGTAGTTATCAACAGTGGTGCCTACGCCCAGCTTGAAGTTGGGATACTTCTCGCGGTCCACATAGCTTTTCAGCGGCCCGTAGTCTTTCAGGTAGCTATAGTTAGGGTCATTGGGATTGCCCATCTCATAGTTTTTCTGGGCATGGGTTCCCGTAGCAGTGAGCAGCATGACGGCTGCCAAGAGTAAATTTTTTCTCATGATGTAAACGAATAGTTATTACCGCCACAAAGTTAATCATTATTGTTGAAATAATTGCATATTTTGAAATTTTTAATAGTGGAGAAGCGTTCATCCATACCTTATTCATTGGATGATACTTAGGCCTTCAACGGATGATACTTTGAAGGTCAACGGATGATACTTTGAAGCCCGTCGGATGATACTTTGGATTTGCGATGATTCTTACGTCAAGAAAAGAGTCTAAGCCAGATGCGGCGGTAGAAAGCCAGCAAATAACGGCGAATAGGGAAGAGACGGGTCCAGAACCAGGAATAAATGCGCCATTTCAGGCCGTCAGTGCGGTCAAGAGTCTCGCGTCCTTTACGATAGAATCCAACGACGGCTCCCTGAATGTCTTTAAGTTTGCATTGCTCAGTGCCCAAGTTGCCGTCGCCACGTAGGACAACATCGTCACCTTGGATGGAAATGATACGGTGAAGTACGAAATGTTTTGGCTCTATTTCGGCCAGCACGGGATCACCTACCTTTGGATTGACGGGCTTGGTGAGCAAGGCTTTGTCGCGACCGTCTTCCAAGAAGGGGCGCATGCTGAAGCCTTTCAGACGGAGGGTCACAGTGTGCCCTTCGTTGAGCATCTTCACGATTTCCGGCAGCAGGATGGCATTGGGGAACTGTACTTCTTGGATCTTGGTCATTGGGTTGTTTAGGTGTTAGGGTGTTTGGCAATGGCAGCATGACAGACGCGGGCTGCTTCCTCGTTAGGCAGGCAGTGGAGTGTGTAGATGCCTACGCGCTCTATGACGCGTGTCACGTTGTTGCAGATGGCATTGAAGATATCCTTGTCCCACTTCATGGAGGAGCAGGAGGGCAGGAAAGAGGCAAAAGCCTCAATAGGGGGTAACTTCTCGATACTGTTTTCAGGAGCACGGTCAATGCGGGTGATGGCTCCAAGACGGGCTTTCACGTTGCGGTAGCAGGGCGTCTTTCCGCTCCACGGACTGCCATAGATGAAGCATTCGTCGCCGATGATGCGCACGATGGGGTTGTCGTCGTTCATCAGGTCGCATCCCGGAATGTAGCGCAGCCACATGCTCACCTGTGTGCTCTTGCCTGTACCACTCTTGGCAATGAAGGCATAGCCATAGCCGTTCTGCCTGACCAGCGATGCATGGATGAGGAGCGTTTGCTGCAGGCTTCCCGCAAAAGCAAAGATAAGCATCATGGCATTGTTGAGTCCGAAGCAGCGCATGTTGTAGTTGCCGTTGAGAGCAACGCGGCAGTCGCTAAAGTCTTTGTTCGACTGGAGCAGACAGCAGTCTGCGCCATTGATGTCCTTGATGATGTATTGATAACCTCCATCGGGCAACCGGTCAACAATGGTGTCGCCGTTGCCGGTGTCGAACTTGCCGATTCGTTCGCGTCCTTGACCTTTCACGGCTGGCAGCTGGTCGTCAACGGTAAGCTGGAAGAAACAATTGTCGTCGGGGAAAGCATCAACACGAAAAGGCTCAAACGATGGAAGGAGCCTCATGCTGTTGTAGCGAGACTCCTTGAATATAATGCTTACATTGAAATCGGCAATGCGGAACTTATTGATGTTGTCCATCGGCGGTGCTTTATTTCTTAGGTGGACGTGGTGCGTTATTTGCCGCCTTACGTTGTGCCTTTGCTGCTTTTCGGGCTTCTTTCTTGGTCATTTCTTCTTCCGCATTTTGTGTTTCATTAGGAGTGATACACTTGAAGCGGAACTGATCCAGCGATAGATGCTTCACATTGAAATTGCCTTTCTTGGTGTATTTGGCCGAAAGCTTTGTGTATTTTTTATAAACTTTCTTCTCGTTCGGTGAGAAGCAGATGATGCAAGTGCGGTTAGGCATTCCATGTTCTGCGAGATAGTCACGCAGCTGATAGGAATAGTTGTCGCGACTCACGAGAAATTTATTCTTTTCATTGAGCCAAGCACTGTCAAGCACCTGTACATCAGTGAAATAAACAGTAGAGTCGTTAAAGCTTGCTGCGAAGCCGAACGCATAGGTCTTGACCATTTTGTTCCTGGCCTGCGACTGTAGGCCCATGCAGAGCAAAAGGGTCAGAATGAATCCTGAAATAATAATTCTTTTCACGCTAAAATATTTGTCTGTTTATATTTAAATGTGACCCGCCTATTGTCCGAGGTAGGTCTTGAGCATTTTGCTCTTGGTGTTGTGGCGGAGTCGGCGAATGGCTTTCTCCTTGATCTGGCGCACGCGCTCGCGAGTGAGTCCGAAGCGCTCGCCGATTTCTTCGAGCGTCATTTCCGGCTGACCGATGCCGAAGAAGCATTCAATGATGTTGCGCTCGCGCTCGTTGAGCAGTGTCAGCGCACGTGAGATTTCATCGCGCAGCGATTCCATCACCAGCGTACGGTCGGCCATGGGGGCATCATCGTTGACCATGATGTCGAGCAGGCTGTTGTCCTCGCCTTCCACGAATGGAGCATCCACGCTGATGTGGCGGCCGTTCACCTTCATGGCATCGATGATCTTGTCCTCTGGGAGGTCAATCTTCTCGGCAATCTCATCCACGCTGGGACGGCGCTCGTGCTCTTGCTCAAACTTATTGAGCACACGGTTAATCTTGCTGACTGAACCTACCTGATTGAGCGGCAAACGCACAATACGGCTCTGCTCAGCTATGGCCTGCAAGATACTTTGGCGAATCCACCACACGGCGTATGAGATGAACTTGAAGCCGCGAGTCTCGTCGAATTTCTCTGCAGCCTTGATCAGTCCGAGGTTTCCCTCGTTGATCAGATCGGGGAGTGAGAGTCCCTGATTCTGATACTGCTTTGCTACGGAGACAACAAATCGCAGATTAGCCTTGGTGAGTTTCTCCAGCGCCTTGCGGTCACCTTTGCGGATTCGCTGCGCCAACTCCACCTCCTCATCGACGGTGAGCAGGTCTTCATGGCCTATTTCCTGTAAATACTTATCGAGAGATGCACTCTCGCGGTTGGTAATGGATTTGCTGATTTTTAATTGTCTCATGAAGCAATAGATTTTAAAGCATCCGCAAAAATACAACTTTTTGTTTTAAAACCAAAAGTTTTTGGGAATTATTTACAAAAAAACGGGCAATCTGCATTGATTACCCGCTTTTTCTATGGTTTTTGATACCGTTTTTACTTACCTTCTTCCAATGGCACGGCGTAGTAAGCCTTCTTGCCCGTTGAGAAGATTCCCTGGATGAAGAGCACCGGTTCCTTGCTCGTAGAGGCTGCCTTAACGGCCTCCTGAAGCTGATCGATAGTCTTCATCGGCTGGTCATTTACTTTCTGGATGATGAATCCTTTGGGAACACCTGCACTCTTGAGCGCGCCACTGTTCACCTTGAGCACCTCCAGACCGTAGCTGATGTTCAGCTGCTCCTTCTGCTCCTTGGTCACCTCGCGGAAGTTACCGCCCAGCACGTCGAGGTCAGCAGTCTTCATCACGCTCGTGTTGCCTTGTGCGTTCTTCAGTGTCACCGTGGCAGTTTTCTTAGCCTTCTCACGCAGGTAGGTGATGGTCACCTTGTCGCCCGGACGCTTGTTGGTGAGATACTCCTGAAGCTCAGCCATCTTGGAAAGGGGCTTGCCGTCGATGGCCGTGATCACATCGCCCTTCTTCAGTCCGGCTGCTGCACCAGCACCGTCTTCGGTGACTTCAGCCACGTAGATACCGTTCACAGTTCCGAAGTCAGGCACATCCTTGCCTTGCTGCTTCAGGCCGTCAGTATAGTTGTTGAGGTCACTTCCGGCAATACCGATGAGCGCACGCTGCACGGTACCGTAGGTCTTCAGGTCGCTCACCACCTTGTTCATGATGGTTGTCGGGATGGCAAATCCGTAGCCGCTGTAACTGCCGGTCTCTGAATAAAGCATTGAGTTGATGCCTACCAGCTCACCGCTCGTGTTAACAAGCGCACCGCCAGAGTTACCACGGTTAATGGCAGCATCAGTCTGGATGAAGCTCTGCACGGCATTGCCGCCGCTGCCCACGGAACGGGCCTTTGCACTAACGATACCAGCCGTCACGGTAGTTCCGATGGAGAAAGGATTACCGATGGCTATAACCCATTCGCCGATGCGCAGCTTCTGGCTGTCGCCGATGGCAATGGCAGGAAGATCCTTGCCGCTGACCTTGATCAGGGCGAGGTCGGTGCTGGCGTCAAGACCGATGATCTTTGCAGAGAACTCACGGTTGTCGGTCAGGATAACCGTAATTTCATCAGCACCTTCCACTACGTGGTTGTTGGTCACGATATAACCATCGTTGGATATGATAACACCCGAACCTGAACCTTGTCGCTTCGGGGTCTGAACCTGTTGCTTGCGTCGGCCGTTGTTACCCTGTCCGCGCTGTCCGAAGAAACCGAACGGATCAAAGAAGTCGCTGAACGGATCTTCCACCTCTACGGTCTGCGTCTTGGAATTCTGCACCACACGAACCGTCACTACCGAAGGCAGGGCCTTGTCTGTGGCATAGGTGAGGTCAACGGGTTGGCCTACAGCGGGAGCGGGTGAACTTGCGGCGAAGGGAGCCTTCACGGCATAAACTTTGGCAAATGATGCTGCAGAGAAAGCAATGGCTACAATGCAGCTTGCATAAACAAGATAGTTCTTTACATTCTTCATATTCTTTCAGTTTTTTGTTTGATGTTTCTGTTTATTACATTTCAGAAGTCTTGAACTTCGTTTTTGACGGATGCAAAAATAGGCGCAAAAATTGTTAATCTGCCAAATTGTCGTGTTGTTTTGTCCACTTTTAACACTATAAAAGCACCAATTAAAAGATATTTACGAGAGAAAGTCGGTTTTTTACATTCGTTTAATGAAATAATTTCGTAATTTTGCACCTTGAAAGCAGTGCTCTGGTCTGCCGCTGGTCTTCGCGCGCATCGTCTTTATAGATGTTTGTACGGCGTTGACGGGAGGAAAGTCCGGGCAGCATAGGACATCCCACTTCCGAAAACAGAAGCTGTTGGTGACAGCAGGTGTCGGCAGAAGAAAACAACCGCCCGTAAGGGTAAGGGTGAGAAGGTGGTGTAAGAGACCACCAGCCGCCGGGTGATCGGCGGGCTGTGCCATCTGGGAGCTGCAAGTTCGCGTAAACCATTGCCTGAAGGTTGTCCGCCTGAATCCGTCAACTCTCCTTCAGTGGAGAAAGTGGCGGATGCAATGGAGGGTAGAATGCTTGAGCCTTGGGGCGACCCATGGCCTAGATAAATGGCAGACTTTAAAACAGAACCCGGCTTACGGGAGCACTGCTTTCACTTTTTATATAATAAACATTGACTTTCACCGTTATAGATACATAAATATGGAGATACCTGATTTCATGCAATACAGCAATAAGTTCACCAAGGGTGAATTTGTTGAGAAGATTTCCCGCATAGCCAAACGTGCCGGTGCGAAGCTTGTCTATGCGGCCCTTATCCTTTTCTATACGCTCCAGAGTGATAAGGTGAGTGTCAAGGAGAAAGCCATCATCATCGGGGCCTTAGGCTATCTGATCAGTCCGCTCGATGTGATTCCCGATGCCATTCCCATTGCGGGACTGACTGATGATCTCGGCGTGCTTATCTTCGTGCTTCAGAAAGTATGGGGTGAAGTGAGTGATGATGTGAAGGCAAAGGCCAAAGCCAAGCTCTCACAATGGTTTGATGATGACGAGATTCTCGAAATCAACGACCTCTTCAACGACGAAAAGGTCTGACTGAGCAGCCTTTCAATTAATTCCTTCGGCGAAACTCTGCACAGGTGATGGCCGTGGCAATTGCCACGTTCAGGCTTTCTGCCGTGGGTCGTTCGGCAGGGTAGGAGGGTATCAGCAGACGTTTCGTGACGTGGCGTTCCACCGACTCAGAGATTCCGTTGCCTTCATTGCCCATAATGATGATGCCTGCAGGTGACAGTTCTTCCGTATAGAGATTATTGCCGTCGAGAAACGTGCCATAGACGGGAACTGCATCCTGAAGCCCTTCCAGGTATTCCGTGAGGTTGGTGTAGTGAAGCTTCACCCGGGCGATGCTTCCCATCGTAGCCTGCACAACCTTGGGGCTATAGGCGTCAGCCGTGCCAAGATTGCATACGATATGCTCTATGCCGAACCAGTCGGCCAGTCGTATGATGGTGCCCAGATTTCCCGGATCTTGCACGTCGTCAAGTGCCAATGTGAGATTGTCGCGCAGTTGTTCTGAAGGCACCCCTTCCGATTCTGGCAACTCAAAAAGTGCCATTACCTCTTGCGGATGTTGCAAGAAGCTCACCTTCCGTAACTCTTCTTCCGTGACAACGACGTCCTCTTCCACATGCGTTGCCTGATACCATCCGCTGGTGGCAATGATGCGTTGCGGAGCGGTCATCGCCATGATGTCGCCAACCACTTTAAGACCTTCGGCCACAAACAGCTTTTCACGCTTGCGGTACTTCTTCAGTTCGAGGCTCTTTATGAGTTTTATGAGATTTTTACTGATCATCGGCCACAAAAGTACAAAAAATATATTACCTTTGCAACGAAATTTCCGTTAAAGTGAAGAATAAACTTTCCATATCACTGCTAATGACTGTCGCCCTGGCATTGCTTAATGCCTGCTCGGCAGGTAAGTTTGTGCCCGATGGTCAGTATATGCTTCATAAGGTTGAAATCCGAAGCGAGGAGCCGGGCCTCGATCCTGCTTCCTTGGAGCCATATATCCGCCAGAAAGGTAATTCCAAATGGTTCTCGCTCTTCAAGGTTCCTCTCGGAATGTACTCTCTTTCGGGACGCGACACCACGAAATGGCTTAACCGCACACTCCAGAACATCGGTGAAGCACCCGTTATCTTTGATACACTCCAGGCCCGCCTTACGAGCGAAGACCTCCGTCTGGCCCTCCAGAACATGGGCTACATGAATGCCCAGGTGGATGTGGATACCTATACGCGTCGCCATAAACTCGATGTGGTCTATACTTTGAAGCCTGGCATTCCTTATCTTATTAAGGAAATCACTTACGATATTGCCGACGACTCCATCGCAAAGCTGCTCGATGATCCGGCGTTCACCAAGGATGCACTCCGTGCCGGAAGCAAGTTCACCGTCAACACGTTGGATCAGGAGCGCAAACGCATCACTCAGTTTCTTAACAACCGCGGCTATTATCGCTTCCATAAAGATTTCATCCGATATACGGCCGACACAATTCGTGGCGGCAAGGATATATGGCTCACCCTGCATCTGCAGAAATACCGTGCCAACAGCAATGCGGAAGAAGAACTCCATCCACGCTATTATATAAGAAAGGTGAACTACCTGAGTGAAGATTCCACTAAGTTGCCGTTGAGAAGACGCGTGCTGCGCGACAATACTTGGATGGAGGAAGGGAAACCGTTCTGTGTTGATGACCTGCAGAAAACCTACAACGCACTGGGCCGTTTGGGCGCGCTGAAATATACCAATATCCGTATGGCCGAAGTGCCAGACACGACCTTGCTTGACTGTAACATCCTACTTAGTCCAAACAAGACAAATTCCGTCAGTTTCCAGCCCGAAGGCACGAATACTGCCGGTGACCTCGGAGCTGCACTTTCGGTCACTTACACCAACCGCAATGTGTTCCGTGGCTCCGAGACTTTCTCCATTGAGCTGCGTGGAGCCTATGAAGCCATCACCGGACTGGAAGGCTATCAGAATCAGAACTACGTGGAATACAATCTGGAATCCAGCTTGCAGTTTCCACGACTGCTTGCGCCATTCCTGCCGGCCAGGGTGCGGAAGATCTATTCACAGGCCACGTCGGAATTGCGCGTAGGATGGAATATGCAGAATCGTCCCGAGTTTCACCGTCGTCTGTTCTCTACGGCCTGGCGCTACAGATGGGGAAGTTCCATGCATAAAAACACGACGTGGAGGTTCGACCTCATTGACCTCAACTATGTCTATATGCCATGGATATCCGAAACTTTCAAAAAGGATTATCTCGACAATGCCAGCAGCCGCAATGCCATCTTGCGCTATAACTACGAGGATCTCTTCATCATGAAGACCGGTGTTGGCATGACCTACAACGACGGGTCTAACGTGTTGCGCACCAGTCTGGAAACTGCCGGTAACCTACTTCACGGCATCAGCTCGCTCAGTCGTGCAAGCAAAAACGATGAAGGCCAGTACACGCTCTTCAAGATTGCCTATGCCCAATACGTGAAGGCTGATATCGACTACACCCACCTCTTCGTAATCGATTCGCATAATCAGCTGGCACTCCACGGACGTCTTGGGCTAGCATACCCTTATGGTAACTCGAAGGTCTTGCCTTTTGAGAAGCGTTATTTCTCAGGTGGTGCCAACTCCGTGAGAGGATGGAGCGTGAGAGGACTCGGTCCCGGCAGCTACAGGGGAACCGACGGGCGTATCGACTTCATCAATCAGACCGGTGACATCAAGCTTGACCTGAATGCCGAACTACGTTCCTGGCTCTTCTGGAAAATCTACGGAGCAATCTTTGTGGATGCAGGTAACATCTGGACTTTCCGCGAATACGAGGAACAGCCCGGCGGTAAGTTTCGCTGGAATGAGTTCTACAAGCAAATAGCCGTAGCCTACGGTATTGGCCTGAGGTTTAATTTCGATTATTTCATCGTGCGTTTCGACATGGGTATGAAAGCCATTAATCCTGCCTACGAAACCCAGCAGGAACATTGGGCCATCATCCACCCGCGCCTCAGTCGCGATTTCTCCTTTCACTTTGCAGTAGGCCTTCCATTCTGACCTTCCATCGCACTTTATCTTCTGGTACTTCTTCCAAGTGTAGAATGAAGGAGGCTTTCTTTACCAAATGACCTTCCGTGCCGATGGTGTCCATCCGCAGGAAGTTGTTTACCGTGATGCGCGCCTTGGGTCCATTGTAAGAGGTGACGTCAATCTCATCGATTTCTATTGTGGCATCTTCCTTGTCGCGTAGGATTGCAACGTCAGCCTCATGTACCTGACTGGCTGCATAACGGAGCCACACCTGCGAACTGTCGGTGACAAAACGCGTGGCCTTCGGGAACTGCCAGTTGAAGTAATAGAAGGCAAAACTGTCCACGGCAGCACGAGCCTTTCGCTCTCCATGTATATAAGAAGTGGAGTCGCAACTGCAAAGCACAAATGCCGCAACAAAGGCAAGAAGATATTTTAAATTCATATAAAATTCTTAAAAGTGATGCAAAGGTAACTATTTTTCTTGGTATTCATGGCAATTTTACGTACTTTTGCATCAAAATAACAACTAAAATGCTGAAATTTATATCCTTCGGGAGCGGCAGCAGTGGCAACTGCTACTATCTGTTTACCGAAAGGGATGGCTTAATAATAGACTCCGGAATAGGAATACGGGCACTGAAAAAGGGATTTCACGACCATGGGCTGAAGCTTACCGACGTGAAATACGTGCTTGTCACTCACGACCATGCCGACCATGTGAAGAGCGTTGGCGTCGTGAGCAATGATTTTAATCTGCCTGTCTATACCACCCATGCCGTTCATGTGGGCATCGACAGGAACTACTGTGTTGCCCGAAAAATTTCGCCCGAGAATGCACGGGTGTTTGAAAAAGGTTCAACGATTCAACTTGGCGACTTCACCGTCACTTCTTTTGCCGTTCCCCACGACAGTTCCGACTGCATGGGCTACTGTATTGAGGTCGATGGCGTGACTTTCTGCCTCATTACCGATGCCGGAAAAATCACCGATGACATCAAACCCTTCATCAGCCGCGCCAACTATCTGGTTATCGAAGCCAACCATGATGAAGAGATGCTTCAATCAGGACCTTATCCACAATATCTGAAAGACCGCGTACACAGTCAGAAAGGGCACCTCTCTAACAAGGAATGCGCCATTGCGCTTGCCGAGAACGCCACGCCCGAACTGCGTCATGTCTGGCTCTGTCACCTCAGTGAGGAAAACAACCATCCCGAATTGGCACGCAAGACCGTTGAGATGACCCTTCAGAGTTATGGCATCGTGCCCGGAAAGGATTTCCTGCTCGACGTGTTGAAACGCAAGGTGCCCAGTGAAGTCTTTGATCTCGTCTGATGATGCTCCCGACGGCTTTTTTCCTAGGTTCAAAAGCCGTTCACAAATTGTTCACATCTTTGCAAGCTGTTTGCACTTTTTGTGCAAAGCATCTGCACAATTTGTGCGCATCATCTGCACACTTTGTGCAACGCATCTGCACAATTTGTGCAAACCATCCGCCCACTTCCTGCACAACCCGAATGGCACCGTAAGCTACGCTTTCTTGCACTCCGGGTGAAAAATAAATGGCTATTTATTTGCCAGTTTAAGCAAATCTTCGTACCTTTGCACCCGCTCTTACGAGATAGGAGCATAAAATTCAAACCTCATTAAACAAAAAACAAAAGAAAATGGCAACAAAAATCAGATTGCAACGCGGCGGCCGCAAGGGCTATGCTGTCTATCGCATCGTTATTGCTGACGTACGCGCACCACGTGATGGTAAATTTACTGAAAAGATTGGTACTTACAATCCAAACACCAATCCTGCCACAGTAGATTTGAATTTCGACCGTGCCCTCTACTGGGTAGAAGTAGGCGCTCAGCCCACTGACACAGTTCGCAACATCCTCAAGAACGAGGGCGTTTACCTGATGAAGCATCTCCGCGGAGGTGTGAAGAAGGGTGCTTTCGACGAGGCTGCCGCTCAGAAGAAGTTCGATGCCTGGAAGGCTGACAAGCAGAAGGGTCTCGACGCTGTAGCTGCTAGTGAGAGCAAGGCCAAGAAGGAAGCTGCCGCCAAGGAACTGGAGGCAGAGAAGAAAGTGAACGAGGCCATCGCCAAGAAGGTAGCCGAGAAGAAGGCTGCAGAGGCTGCTGCTAAGGCAGAGGCTGAAGCTGCTAAGGCTGCTGAAGAGGCTGCTGCCGAGGCTCCCGCTGAGGAAGCACCTGCAGAGGCTCCTGCCGAGGCTTAAGTCGCTTACTTTCGTTCAAGTAAGAATTTACCGGGGATGGATGTTTGGGCATCCGTCCCTTTTTTCATTCCATTCGCTATGCATATTGTTGAGATTCCGTCTTTTTTCCCTCCCTATGGCGGCGAGTTCTGCCTGGAGCAGGTCAAGGCGCTGCAGGCCTTGGGCCATCGTGTGGCGATCGTCAGCAATGTGCAGCTCTCTGTCAAGAAGAGTGTTCCTGAATTCATAACCCTGCCTTACCGTCACCATTTTCGTGAGATGGACGGCGTCAGCGTCTATCAGTCGTATATGCGGGGCATTCCCAAGTGTTACCGCTTGAATGCAGAACGCTGGATTCGCACTACGAAGCAGCTGTTCGCGGAATATGTGGCAGCCAAAGGCAAACCGGACGTCATTCATGCACATTGCTGCAAGTGGGCAGGCTGCGCAGCCATGCAACTCAGCGCTGCCTACGGCATACCTTATATTATTACGGAGCATCTCTCAAAGATGATCTACGAGCAGGAGTTCGGTCCCGACTTTAAAGACTGCTGGTTCGTGCCGATGCTTCGCGAGGCCTATGAGCATGCCGACCGTGTAGTTACCGTTTCGGAAGAATTGGTTGAGAGTCTCGCGCCTGTTTTCGGCAAAGATTATCGTTGGAAGTATATTCCCAACATGATTGATACGGATTTCTTTGCTTATCGTGAACATCAGCGTGAGGAACATGGATTCAGGTTCTGCTGTCTGGCCAATTTCTGGCCGCTGAAGGGATACGACGTGCTGCTGGATGCCTTTGACCAACTTCCCGTCGGCACTACGCTTAATATCGCAGGAGGAGGAACCGACAGCAAGGCTTGTCGCCAAATGATTGCCGCTCATCGCCGTCATCACGACGTGCATCCGCATGGACGCATCAGCCGGCAGGCTGTTCGTGATTTGCTCTACAATAGTGATGCCTTGGTGCTTGCGAGCAAGAGCGAGGTGCAGCCTCTGAGCCTCATGGAGGCTATGAGTACGGGCATTCCGGTTATTGCAACAGAAGTGACTCCCCGTTCATTGAGGATAGGTGAAGGTTGCCATATCGTTCCCGTAGGCGATGCAGACGCGCTTGCCCGTATGATGGAAAAGGTAAGCCGGCAAGAATACGATGCTCGGGAAGTGTCGGAAATCATCACGCGCAGGTTTTCTCCCAAGGCCGTTGCCCGTGAATTGGAACAGTTGTTCCAGGAGGTCGTGGAAGGCTAAAGGCGTTTCAGGCAAACCGCCACCTTTCTTATCATAAGCGCCACATTCCAAAGCAGTTCACTCTTCATGACCGTCCTTACCAAACTTGTAAGGGCTGTATTCTTAATTTTCAACTGATTTCCCAGATGTGTAGCCTTTGAGACGAGCACCTTGTTATGAGAGCGGAATGCGTGCATGTAGAGTGCAAAAAGCCTTTGGCTAAGGTGTGCTTCAATTTTTTCAGTCCTTTTATAATAGTGATCAGCGAGATAAACCCGAAGCGAAGTGGTCTGTTCCATGAAGCGGAACTGCTTTTCTTCATCTGGCTGGTTTGAGATAGTGCCATAACTCATGCTGTAGTTCAGCGTAATATCAGGCAGATAGGCTATTTCCCCGGCTGATGCCATCATGAACGAAAGCTGAAGGTCTTCGCATCCAAAGCCCTGATTACGAAAGAGATACTCATCTTTCTGGTAAGCCTTCAGGAAGGTGTCTTTGCGATAAAGGGAAGTACACAAGTGGATAATGGGGCTTGAGGTCTGGGTGATGATGTCTTCGAGCATCATCTTGCCGTCGGTGATTGGTGAAGAATAGTGTTGCGGAGCAGGCTCCCGGACTGCTCCGTCGGTTTGTGATGCGATTTGCCAGTCTGTGTGAACCAAAGTCACTTCGGGATGATTCTCAAGAATAAGCAGTTCTTTTTCCAGCTTTTGGTTGTCTATCCAGTAGTCGTCACCCGCACAATCAGCTATGTATGCCCCTTTGCATGCGAGCAGACAATCGAAATAGTTGTTCTGGATGCCCTTGTTGGGATTGTTGGCAAGGATTCTGATCTTGTCGGGATGCGCTTGCTGATAGGCATTGCAGACAGCAAGAGTTCCGTCCGTGGAACAGTCTTCACCGATGACAATCTCATAGGGGAGATGACACTCCTGACTGAGGATACTGTCGAGCGTTCGGCCGATGGTGTCCTCTTGATTGTAGGTGCAGACTATGACGGAAATCATGTTCTCCATGTCCTCAATTGATTAAAGCCTCCCCAGCAGGTAAAGCATCATCTTCCTTCCGAATTTGTGCTTGATGACCTTGCCGAAGAGTTTGTATTTTGACGTATAGTTCTTGTCGGGTAGGGGGAACAGACCTTCCTTCTCCAGCCGCTTGAGTCGTTCTTCAAGCTGATGCTCAGAGTGGGTCTTCGTAATGATGTTGTAGAGGTAGTCCATCGTGAGCTGAGCCACGCGCCGTTGCAGGGCGACTCTTTCAGCAGTAGGAAGCGACTGTGACAATCGGTTGAGATAGAGTATCACGTCTTCGCTGTCCTTGAATCGTTTGGCAAGTGCACGAGACGTGTCCTTGTGGGTTACCGATCCATCGTGGATTCTGTAGAAGTAGGCAACGGTATCTGTGGCGTACAGTTTCTCGGTGCGCAGGATCAACTGGGGGGTGAACTTCTCGTCTTCGCCATATTCCAGTCCTTCGGTGAAACGCAGGTCCATGAGCAATTTCTTCTTGAATATGTAGCCGCAGGCAGAAGCCCTCAGGTTGTTGTGCTGCATATACTCGCTGCCGGAATATGGGCCGTTGAAGAGGTAGGGGGTATCTACGTCATCTTCCTCATTGGTAAAATTGAAGACAACCATGTCGGGCTCTCTGTATCTCACGACGTCGAGCACATGCTCGTATCCTGAATCGACGAGAGTGTCATCTGCATCCACAAACTGAATGAACTGACCGTTTGCGCAGCTGATGCCTCTGTTGCGGGCTGCGCTTACACCATTGTTGGCTTGTCTGACGTAGAGTATTTTGTCACGACAGTCAAGAAGACCGCCAAGCGGACTTTCATCTGAGCCGTCGTCAACGATGATGATTTCGCGCTCTTCTTCTGTAAGCGTCAACGCAAAGATGCTGTCCAGACATTCGTGAAGCATACTCAATGGCTCGTTGTGGTAGGTCACGATGAAACTGACAAGCGGTTGTTTCTGATTCTGCATATATCGGATGTGTTATTTATGCCACAAAGGTACACATTATTTTATAATAAAAGACTGAAAAGAGCGTTTTATTTCTTGAAGATGGAAAATAAGAACAAACAAAGCGCCTATCAGCATGTCTTGAAGTACACCAGCATATTTGGCGGCATTCAGGGACTCAACATATTGGTCTCGATTGTGCGTACAAAGCTGGTGGCCCTCATTCTGGGTCCTGAGGGTATGGGCTTGATGTCGCTCTTCAGTTCTACGATCAAGTTTGTTTCCGACTCAACCAATCTCGGCATCGGCACAAGTGCCGTGAGGGATTTGTCGGAGGCATTCGAACGGGATGACGCGAAAATCAATGAGACGGTGATGACCGTACGCACGTGGAGCTTCCTCACGGCACTCGCCGGAACATTGCTGTGCATCGTGCTGAGTCCGTTGCTCAACAGGTTCACCTTCAGCTGGGGCGACCATATTTTCCATTTCATTCTCCTCTCGCCTGTGGTAGGCATGATGGCCGTCACGAGCGGTGAACTTTCCATCCTGAAAGGAGCTCGCCGGCTGAAGAGCCTTGCCAAGATTTCCATCTATGGTGTATTTCTCTCGGTCATCATAAGCGTTCCCATTCTTTATCTGATGGGGCAGCGGGGTATCATTCCTTCGCTTATCCTGCTAGCATTCGTGCAGATGCTGCTAGTCATTATCTTTAGTTTTCGGCTTTATCCCATCCGGTTGTCGTTCAGCAAGTCGTCCATCAGCAAAGGCATGAGCATGGTTCGCCTGGGGGTAGCTTTCGTGATAGCGGGAGTGATGGGCAGCGGTGCCGATTTCATCATCCGTTCATACCTGAACTATACGGATTCGCTCGATGCCGTAGGTTTGTATAATGCGGGCTATATGATGACGATGGTCTATGCGGGTATGGTTTTCTCAGCCATGGAAACCGATTTTTTCCCCCGTCTTTCAGCGGTAAACAAGGATGTTGCGGCCAGCAACCTGACCATCAACCGGCAGATTGAAGTGTCGCTGCTGATCCTGTCGCCCATGGTGGTGGCCTTGATCGTTGCCCTCCCGATCATCATTCCCCTGCTATATAGCGGAAAGTTCATGCCCGTTCTCGATATGGTCCAGATAGCTTCGCTGGCACTCTACCTTCGTGCCGTCAATCTGCCCGTACAGTATCTTTCGTTGGCTAAGGGCGACTCCCTGTCGTACATGTTGATTGAGGCTATCTACGACATACCCATCGTATTGCTGATTATCCTGCTCTATGGCGATTTTGGCATGAAAGGCATTGGCTTTGCACTACTTGCATGCAGCATCATTGACTTCGTGGCAACGCTTATCTACACCTACAAGAAATACCATTACAGCCTTTCGCGGCAGGTGGTCAGCTACATGATGCTGCAACTGCCCATCGGTATTGCCGTCTATATCGTGACCCAGACGCTTCATGGATGGACTTATTGGGCTATGGGCGTGTTGCTCTTCGTAGCCAGCGCCGGCATTTCCCTCCAGATACTTCAGCAGAAGACTGCCCTGTGGAATAGCCTGAAGCGCAAACTGAAGGGAGGGCACGATGAGTAAGGTAAGTGTACTTGTGGCGGTATATAATGCAGAGAAGTATCTGCGCGAATGCCTGGATTCCCTCTGCCGCCAGACCTTACAAGACATCCAGATTGTATGCGTGGATGATGCGAGCAACGACCATTCTTTGGAGATTCTCAACGAATATGCCCATCGTGACAGCCGTTTTCTTGTAAGACAGATGCCTCAAAACTCAGGCCATGCCGCTGCCCGCAACGAAGGCCTGAAATATGCCGATGGTGAGTATGTATGCTTCCTCGATAGCGATGACTATCTGTCAGATGATGCGCTTCAGCTGATGGTGAGCGAGTTTGAAAGTCATCCACAAGCGGATTGCGTGCTCTTACGCCTGATTCTTTTCTATCAGAATGGACGCCAAGAAGAGTTTCTCATGGATGACTTCAGCGCCATATCGGGTGAAACGGCTTTCCGGAAAAGCCTTAATTGGAGTGGTATTCACGGCATCTATGGCGTGAGAAGCTCAATCCAAAAGAAGTATCCCTACGACGAGAGTGCCATGCTCTTCAGCGATGAAAACACAACGCGTATTCACTTTCTTGTTTCAAGCGAAGTCCGTTCATGCGAAGGCATCTATTATTACCGTCAGCATGAGGTTTCCATGACCCACGCCGTAAGCCGCCGTCGCTTTGACAAGATGAAAGCTACGCTGAGCCTGCTCAACCAACTGAAGGCGATGGATGTTAAGGACGAGGTCGTACACGTATTGAACGAAAAGGTTTGGATGACGGTCATCGACCAGTATATGGACTATTTCAGATACCGCCCGTTGCTGACTGAAGCCGACAGACAATACGCACTCTCGCAAATCAAGCAAGGATGGCAGAGGACCGATTTCGACGGAGTGCCGTTGTGCTTGCTATTGAAACCCGGTTATATGCCGTTGCGGTTTTCATGGAATCTTTTCCGCATGCAGGAGGAAATATACTTTTCATTACGCAAGCTAATCGGGCGTATTTGAAAAAAATAGCGGCAAATGTTTGAGATTTCCATAATTAATCCTTATCTTTGCGGATGAAATGACACTGATTATTATTGCCATATTGTTGATTGGATATGTGCTGATTGCCACGTCGAGCATCACGCACATCAACAAAGCTGCCTCGGCGGTCTTCGCCGGAACGGTGGGGTGGGTGCTCTATATATGTTGGGGAACGGACTACGTGATGGCCCAGCATCCCGATGATTACATCAACTGGCTGGCTGGCGCCAATGCCACCAGCGTTGCCGTGAAAGAATATATCGCGAGTAACATCTTCCTTACCTATGTGGGAAGAGGGGCAGAGATCGTGCTCTTCCTGCTGGCCACGATGACGATCGTGGAAATCCTTAACAATAACGGATGCTTTGACTTCCTGACACAGATGATGCGCACCCGCAACAGCCGCAAACTGCTCTGGCTGATGACGGCCATCACCTTCCTGATAAGCGCCAACCTGGACAATATCACCACTACCACGATGATGCTGATGATCATGCACGACATCGTTCCGGCGCGCCGCCAGCGGATGATCTATGGTTCGGCCATCGTGGTGGCAGCCAACTGTGGAGGCGCACTCACCGTTATCGGCGACCCCACGGGGCTCGTGCTTTGGACCAACGGATGGGTGACGGCTACCAATTTCTCCATGGCACTCATGATTCCGTGCCTCATTTCATGGGCCGTTCCCACGTTCTGGCTTTCCCGCATGTTGCCTGAAAGGATTGATTCCCAATGGCGCACGATGCCTTACCGTGGCGATGATACGAACCTGAAGATCTGGCAACGCCTCGTGATGCTCATTGTGGGAATCGGCGGTCTGTGGTTCATTCCAACGTTCCACAACATCACCAAACTTTCGCCGTTCCTCGGAGCGTTGTGCGTGCTGAGCGTGCTCTGGATCGTGAACGAGGTGATGAACCGCAAGCTGAATGATGTTGACAAGATGATTCAGCGGCGCGTTCCTTTCGTGCTTCAGTACGGAGTGGTTCAGCTGGCCCTTTTCGTGATGGGTATCATGCTTGCCATCGGAGTGGTTCATGAGACAGGAGCCATTGCATGGCTTGGCCGTTGGTGTACGGATCATATAAATAATGTATGGCTGATGGGTGCTATTGCCGCGGCTTTCAGCACGGTGCTCGACACGTTTGCATCGGCCATGAGTTTCATTTCCCTTTTCCAGCATCTTCCTCAGAATGATGTCTTCTGGAAGGTTATCGCCTATTCCACGGCCATGGGAGGCTCTACGCTGATGATCGGTTCCATAGCGGGACTGGCCCTGATGAAGATGGAACACATCCGCGTGGGTTGGTATCTGCGCAATGTGGGATGGGTGGTTGCCCTGTCGTGGCTGATGGGAATGGCCGTGCTCTATTTCATGAACTGATACATGTAACCAAATAAATATTACTACTATGTCGAAAATCAAAACTATCGGAGTGCTGACTTCAGGAGGCGATGCCCCTGGAATGAATGCGGCCATACGTGCCGTCACGCGTGCTGGTATCTACAACGGTTTCCGGATAAAAGGTATCTACCGCGGCTACGACGGCCTCATCAAAGGCGAAGTGATGGAGTTTACCACGGAGAACGTGAGTGGAATAGTCACTCGCGGCGGAACGATTCTGAAGACGGCGCGTTCCAAGGAGTTCACTACGCCCGAAGGCATGCAAAAGGCTTACGAAACCTGCATAAAGGAAGAAATCGACGCCTTGGTCGTGATTGGTGGAAACGGCTCGCTTACCGGTGCACGTAACTTCGGCATGGAGTTTGATTTTCCGGTCATCGGTCTTCCGGGCACGATCGACAACGACCTTTACGGAACCGATTCGACCATTGGCTACGACACAACGATGAACACGATTATGGAGTGTGTGGACCGCATCCGCGACACCGCGAACTCCCATGAACGCATCTTCTTCGTGGAGGTGATGGGGCGCGATGCCGGCTTCCTGGCTCAGAATTCGGCTATTGCTTGCGGTGCCGAGGCAGCCATTATCCCCGAGGACATGACCGATGTTGACCAGTTGGCTCAGTTTATGGGCCGTGGCATCCGTAAGTCGAAGAAGTCGTGTATCGTCATCGTTTCCGAAAGTCCCAAGTGTGGTGCGCTCTACTATGCCGACCGCGTGAAGAAGGAATTCCCTGAGTTTGACGTTCGCGTGTCTATTCTTGGTCACTTGCAACGTGGCGGTTCTCCCTCTGCTCACGACCGTATCTTGGCCAGCCGCACGGGTGTAGGTGCCATTGAAGCTATCAAGCAAGGACAACGCAACGTGATGGTAGGAGTACGCAATAATGAAGTGGTCTATGTTCCTTTCAGCGAGTGCATCCGCACCGATAAGCCATTCGACCGCAAACTGATCAAAGTACTAGACGAGCTTAGCATATAACATACCCAATCTGACGGATGATACTTTGAAGCGCAAAGTATCATCCGTTGCCTTTCAAAGTATCATCCAATGGAGTCCAAAGTATCATCCGTTGAAAACACATTTGGCATCAGCTTTCTTATAGCTTTAGCGCGGAACGCAGGAATCGGGGTGTGTAGCCTCGGTCACTCTTCGCTACTTCTTCGGGCGTTCCGGCAGAAAGCAGTTCGCCGCCTTTGCGTCCGCCTTCGGGTCCCATGTCTATAATCCAGTCGGCCAGTTTGATGACATCCAGATTGTGCTCAATGATGATGACCGTATTGCCGCGGTCAACCAACCGCTGAAGTACATCCATCAGGATGCGAATGTCCTCGAAATGGAGTCCCGAGGTGGGTTCGTCCAGAATGTAGAGCGTCTTGCCCGTATCACGCTTGGAAAGTTCCGTGGCCAGTTTCACGCGCTGGCTTTCGCCGCCGGATAGGGTAGTGGAGGGCTGACCGAGCTTGATGTAGCCCAGTCCGACGTCTTGGATGGTTTTGATCTTGCGGAGGATTTCAGGCACGTTCTCAAAGAATTCCACGGCCTGGTTGATGGTCATGTCCAGGATATCGGCTATCGACTTGCCCTTGTATCGTACCTCAAGCGTCTCGCGGTTGTAGCGTTTGCCGTGGCACACTTCGCATGGGATCATCACGTCGGGCAAGAAATTCATTTCGATACTCTTATAACCGTTACCATTGCATGCTTCACACCGGCCTCCCTTCACATTGAATGAGAAGCGACCGGGCTTATAGCCGCGAATCTTTGCTTCGGGCAGGTTCACGAAAAGCGAGCGAATATCCGAAAACACACCAGTATAGGTAGCCGGATTTGAGCGCGGCGTGCGGCCTATGGGGCTTTGGTCCACATTGACCACCTTATCTATATTGTCGATACCTTCCACGGAATCGTAGGCCATCGGTTTCTTCAGCGACCGGTAGAAATGCTGGGAGAGAATCGGCTGAAGCGTCTCGTTGACAAGGGTCGATTTGCCCGAACCGCTCACGCCAGTCACGAGGATGAGTTTTCCCAAGGGGAAATCCACGTCAACGTTTTTCAGGTTGTTGCCCTTGGCACCACGGATACTGATGAACTTACCGTTGCCTTCCCTTCTTTTGGCGGGTATCTCGATTGATTTCTCACCCGTGAGATATTGCGCGGTAAGGGTCTTTTCAGCATCGGGCGAAAGCATTTTCTCGGGTGTGCCCTGAAAAACCACTTGCCCGCCTTTGCGGCCAGCCTTGGGGCCGATGTCAACGATATAGTCGGCATTACGCATCATCTCTTCGTCGTGTTCCACCACGATGACCGTATTGCCGATATCACGGAGATCCTTCAGGGAGGTGATGAGCCGCTCATTGTCGCGCTGATGTAGGCCGATGCTCGGTTCGTCAAGGATATAAAGCACGTTAACCAGTTGTGAGCCGATTTGTGTGGCCAGACGTATTCGCTGACTCTCTCCGCCGGAGAGCGTACCCGACTGACGGTCGAGCGCCAGATAGTCGAGGCCTACTTCGAGCATGAAGTCGATGCGGGTGCGTATTTCCTTCAGGATTTCCGCCGCAATCTGTTGTTGCTGGGGCTCCATGTGTTGCTCCACCTCCATGCACCAGTCCTTCAGTTCCGCAAGGTCCATGTTGGCCAAGTCGCTGATGTTCTTGTCCCATATCTTATAGGAAAGCGATTCGCGGTTGAGCCGTTGGCCTTTGCATTCGGGACAGGTACACTCGGCCAGAAACTGGTCGGCCCACTTCTGTCCACTCACGGAATCATCGTTGTCCATCACGTTTTGCAGGTATTTTACCACGCCGTCGAAGCTGATGAAATAATCGCTCGTGGTATGAACCACCTCCTTCGGAATCTTCAGATTCTCAAGAGAGCCATAGAGAATCTCATTGAGTGCATCCGCGGGAATGTCGGCAATGCGCGACTTGAGTTCGAGATCGTACTTCTTCAGGATGGCCTCAATCTCCCAGAATATCATCTGGTTCTTGTATTTGCCCAAGGGAGCAATGCCTCCGTCGTGGATGGAAAGCTTGTCATTTGGTATCACCTTCTTGAGGTCAATCTGATTGATGTAGCCCAGTCCCTTACATACGGGACAGGCACCTTCGGGCGAGTTGAACGAGAACTTATTGGGCGCGGGGTCGCCATAGGATATTCCGCTGGTGGGACACATCAGGCGCTTCGAATAGTGCTTCACCTCGCCCGTGTCCTTATCCATAATCATCAGTAGTCCGTCGCCTTGCTTCATGGCCGTTGAAACACTCTTGCGCAGACGGTCGTCGCTCACGGTGTCGAGTCCGTTGACAGCCATCTTGTCGATAACCACTTCAATATTGTGGTTCTTATAGCGGTCAACCTTCATGCCCCGTTGTATTTCGAGCACCTCGCCGTCCACGCGTATATAGAGGTATCCCTTGCGGCGCATGCTTTCAAAGAGTTCGCGGTAGTGGCCCTTACGATTACGGATGAGTGGAGCCAGGATGAAGATGCGACGCCCCTGGTAGGCCTGTCCGATCATTTCGAGCACCTTCTCTTCGGTGTATTTCACCATCTTTTCGCCCGTCATATAGCTATAGGCCGTACCTGCGCGAGCGAAGAGCAGGCGCAGATAGTCATAGACTTCGGTGATGGTTCCTACGGTGGAACGCGGATTCTTGTTGGTGGTCTTCTGCTCAATGCTAATGACCGGCGAGAGTCCGGTAATCTTATCCACGTCCGGGCGCTCCATATTGCCGAGGAAATTGCGGGCGTATGCGGAGAAAGTCTCTATATAGCGACGCTGACCTTCGGCGAAGATGGTGTCGAAGGCCAAAGATGATTTTCCAGAGCCGGAAAGACCGGTAATGACGGTAAGAGAGTTGCGGGGAATCTCTACGTCGATATTCTTCAGGTTATGGACGCGAGCCCCCCATACGTTTATCTTTTCTGTTTCTTTTTGCATATGAAGTATAAATCCTGAAATGCTTTTTAAGGTGTGTTGGTAGAACTGGATCCATCGGTGTAGCCGCGTAGCAGGTTGACATCCCTGCGGATATGGTATTCGTAGCCATCGGCTCCCTTGGCCACCACGTTGACGAAATAAACTCCCTGCTTCACGGGCTTGCCGTTGAATGTGCCGTCCCATCCGCCATTGGGGTCGGTCCAGGAATATAGTTTCTGCCCCCAGCGGTTATAGATGGTGGCACGAAACTCCACGATACTCTGGCAGACCTTTGCTTTATAGATATTGTTCCAGCTGTCGCCATTGGGCGAGAACGCATTGGGGAATTCCAGCTTACTTTCCTTGATGGTAAAACGGAGGGAGTCGGTTTCGACCGAAGTCTGTTTACCGTTGGAGTCGGTGTATGTATAGACAAGGTTTACCCTAAACTCACCAGCCCTGGTGAATGTCTGTTCAAACTCCTCATTGTAGTTGACGATACTAAACGACGTGTCGCCAGTCTTATGAATTGACCACTGATAATTCATCGTGTATCCGACGGTGTTTTCGGCATTAGCCCGGAATCTTAGCGTCAAGGGAGCCTGCTCTGTCAATGACTCCGTGGTGTGAAGTATCTTGAGCTGCCCGAGCGAATCTGTATATTCGGCGGTAGGAGAAACTTTCGGAAGTTCGTCGGCCAAGGCTGGAAAAGCCATGAAAAGAGCCGCTGAAAGTGCAAATAATTGTTTTATTTTCATTTTAGTTCGACTTTAATGCGCAAAGATACGCATTTTTTTGTATTTTTGCATTCGAAATCTAAAAGAATTATTGAAATGAGACATTATTTAAGATATGGAGTGCTGGTAGCACTAATGGTTTTCACGGTGATTAACAACGTAATGGCAACCGGCAAGACGGATGTGCGCAAGCGCGAAGTGCGTGTGGGCATTATGCTTCCGTTGCATGACGTGGATGGCGACGGACGGCGCATGGTGGAGTTCTACCGTGGGATTCTGCTTGCCGTTGACGACCTGAAGAAGGAGGGCATCTCCGTTGACATTCATGCCTGGAATGTGAACATTGACGCAGATATCCGCCAGACGTTGCTGATGGAAGGAGCAGATAAGTGTGACCTCATCTTTGGCCCGCTCTATACGAAGCAAGTGCCGCAACTGGCTGAGTTTGCCAAGGCCTATAATATAAAGGTGGTGATTCCTTTCTCCATCAATGGTGACGACGTCACGAAATGTCAGCAAATCTTTCAGGTATATCAGTCGCCCGAAAAGCTGAACGAGAAGACGATACAGAGTTTTATTGGCCGTTTTGCCGGTTACCATCCGATATTTATCGATTGTAACGACCCTGATAGCAAGAAGGGCAGTTTCACCCAAGGACTTCGTCAGGCTCTGGAGAAAAAGGGCATTACCTACAACATCACCAACCTCAATTCTCCCTATGAGAACTTCGTAAAAGCATTCACCTTGGACAAGCCCAACGTGGTGGTGCTCAATTCAGCCCGCTCACCGGAGCTTACGGCTGCATACAAGAAGCTTGACGAGCTGAGACTGAACAACTCTGCCGTAAAGATATCCATGTTCGGCTATACGGAATGGCTCATGTACGAGCGTAACAACATGGCCAAATTCGTTCAGTATGACACTTATGTGCCCGCTACATTCTACCTGAATGTTTCAGCCCAGAACACACGTACCTTGTTGCAAGACTATAACCGCTGGTTCCATGCACCCATGATGGAAGAGTACATTCCACGCTTTGCCATTACGGGCTACGACCAGGCCTGCTTCTTTATTCGCGGCTTGCATGAATACGGCGACAATTTCGACGGTAGCAAGAGCGTGAAACCGTCCGTTCAGACCCCCTATCGTTTCGAAAGAGTAGGGAAGAAGGGCGGCTATCAGAATCAGGTGTTCCAGTTCATTCATTATAACACCAATGGGGCAATCTCCATCGTGAACTTTTGATGAATAAGATGAGGAAGATATTCGTTCTGCTGACACTCTTTATGGCATGTCACCTGAGCTTGGAGGCTCAGGTCGGAGAGCATCGTAATGATTTTGCCATCGGTGTGAATGGCGGCTATGTGCTGAGTAATGTTTCGTTCGTGCCTAAGGTGTCGCAGACTTTCCATGGCGGCCTCACGGGCGGATTATCCTATCGCTATGTTTGCGAGAAGTATTTCAAGTCTATCTGCTCCATCTATGGAGAAATCAATTACGCGCAGATCGGTTGGAAAGAGGAAATCCTCGACATCGAGGACAAGCCCGTGATCAATCAGGAAACAGGCCTCGAAGAGCAATTCCAGAAGACTCTCAACTATATCCAGTTCCCCATCATGGCCCGTCTGGCATGGGGACGTGAACGCAAGGGATTCAATTTCTTCTTCCAGGTGGGACCTCAGTTTGGTCTCTATCTGAGCGAGAAGGTAAAATCAAACTTTGAACTGGAGAAGCGGAATGTGGACGACCGCGTGAACAAGATCATCGAACAAGACACGATGAAAGTGGAGAACAAGTTCGACTACGGTATAGCCGGAGGTCTTGGCCTGGAGTATTCGCATCCCAAAGTGGGTCACTTCATCATCGAAGGCCGTTATTACTATGGTCTGGGCAACATCTACCACGATAGCAAGCGCGACTTCTTCGGCCGTTCCAACTTCGGTAACATCGTTGTCAAACTGACCTATCTTTTTGATCTGTTCAGAACCAAAAACGACAGGATCAAATAACACCAAATGCTGATCATACAAAAAACAAATAAATAATACAATCATGTTTAAAAATCATCCTAAAGGTCTGTTACAGGCTGCCTTGAGCAACATGGGCGAGCGCTTCGGCTACTACATCATGAATGCCGTGCTCGTGCTGTTCCTTTGTTCCAAGTTCGGACTCTCTGACGAGCAGGGAGGACTTATCTATTCATTCTTCTATGCCGGTATCTACATCTTGAGTCTGGTGGGCGGTATCATTGCCGACCGCACGCAGAACTACAAGGGTACTATCATGACAGGTCTGATCATCATGGCTTCGGGCTACGTCATCCTGTCAATCCCCATATTGGCTACGGCGGGCAACATTTCATGGCTGCTTCCGCTCACCTGTCTGGCCTTGTTCTTGATTGCCTTTGGTAACGGTTTGTTCAAGGGCAACTTGCAGGCCATCGTCGGTCAGATGTACGACAACTTCGAGGCCGAGGCCGCCAAGAAGGGCGAGGAAGCATTGCGCATAGCCAAAGGCCAGCGCGACTCAGGTTTCCAGATCTTCTACGTGTTCATCAATATCGGAGGTCTGATTGCGCCATTCATCGCTCCCTACCTCCGCCAGTGGTGGCTGGGCGTCAACGGCCTTACCTACGATGCCGGTCTGCCTGCTCTCTGCCATCAGTATCTGAATGAAGGAGCTGCCATGTCGGCCGATGCCTTGGCCAACCTCAACGAATTGGTTACCAAGGTGGGCGGTTCGGCATCCGACCTCGGTGCCTTCTGCACCCAGTATCTCGATGTGTTCAACACGGGTATCCACTATTCGTTTATCGCTTCCGTTATAGCCATGCTGATCTCGCTGGTCATCTTCGTAGCATCCAAAGGCATGTTCCCGACTCCCGGCAAGAAAGAAGCCGTAGCGTCCGTGGATTATACCGAAGCCGAGAAGCAGGCTATGGCCAAGGAGATCAAGCAACGTATGTATGCGCTCTTCGCCGTTTTGGGTATCGCCGTGTTCTTCTGGTTCTCATTCCATCAGAACGGCACGTCGATGTCGCTCTTTGCACGCGACTTCGTCCAGACCGATTCCATCGCTCCTGAAATATGGCAGGCCGTGAACCCGTTCTTCGTGATCGTGCTGACCCCCATCATCATGTGGTTCTTTGGTTCGCTCATCAAGAAGGGCAAGGAAATCTCCACACCGATGAAGATTGCCTACGGTATGGGCATTGCCGGTATCGCATACCTCTTCATTGCCATCTATTCATCGATGCAGGGCTATCCTTCGGCAGAAGAATTCCGTGCGCTTAGCGACGGCACGAAGGCCGGCCTGAAGGCAGGTCCCTGGGTGCTTATCGTCTATTATTTCTTCATGACCGTGGCTGAGCTCTTCATCTCTCCGCTGGGACTTTCGTTTGTATCCAAGGTGGCTCCCAAGCATCTCCAAGGTCTTTGTCAGGGATTGTGGCTTGGTGCTACGGCCGTAGGCAACCTCTTGCTCTGGATTGGACCGCTCATGTATAACCTCTGGCCTATCTGGCAATGCTGGACGGTGTTCCTCGTGGTCTGCCTCATTTCCATGGGTGTCATGCTGGGCATGGTGAAATGGCTGGAGCGCGTCACTCAGTAATCACTTGAATGACTAAGAAAGAACGCTATACTTTTCTTCTCAGCTATTTCAGCGAGAAGATGCCGAAAGTCACTACCGAACTCGAATTCGGTAGTGTCTTTCAGCTTTTGGTGGCTACGGTTCTGAGTGCCCAATGTACCGACAAGCGTATCAATCAGGTGACCCCAGAGCTTTTCAGCCATTATCCCGATGCTGCTTCCATGTCGGGGGCTGATGTGGAAGACATCCTGGAACTGATCCGTTCGGTCAGTTACCCGAACTCCAAGGCGAAGCATTTGTCGGAGATGTCGAAGATGATCGTGAGCGATTTCGGCGGTGAAGTGCCTGACACGATGGAAGACTTGCAGAAGCTTCCCGGAGTAGGGCGTAAGACGGCAAACGTGATTCAGGCCGTGGCTTTCGGTCGGAGTGCCATAGCCGTTGACACCCATGTCTTCCGGGTCAGTCATCGGTTGGGATTGGTCTCATCCAAGGCCAGCACGCCTGCCAAAGTGGAGGAGGAGCTGAAGAAGTACATACCCGAAGACCAGCGCGCCGATGCCCACCATTGGCTCTTGCTTCATGGCCGCTATATCTGCCAGAGCCGGAAGCCGAAATGCGAGCAATGCCCCTTCGATGGTTTTTGTCCGAAACATCTTGACAACAGTAAAATCAACAAATAAGATGGAAACAAAGAGAATCCTGCAATACCTGAGGGATATTGCTGCCAATAATAACCGAGAGTGGTTTCATGCCAACAAGGCCGAATACGACGCCGTCCGTAAGAGTTTCAACGACGGTATAGCCCAGGCTATCGGGCGCATATCAGAGTTCGATGAGAGCATAGCCCATCTGGCCGTGAAGGATACGGTCTATCGGTTCAACCGCGACACGCGCTTCTCGCCCGACAAGTCGCCCTACAAACGGCACCTTGGTGCCTATATTTCCGCTCATGGCAAGAAGTCGCTCCACGGAGGCTACTATATCCATCTCGAACCGGGCAATTGTATGCTGGCCGTGGGCAGCTACTGGTTGCCTACGAATATCCTCACCTCATGCCGCAATGAGATCATGGCCAACATCGACACGTGGCGCAAGATCGTAGAAAGCCCCAAGTTCGTCAGTTTCTTCGGTCGCCCCGAAGACGTGCATCAAGGCGAAAGCGAAATGTGGCCCGTGGATAAGAAAGGTTTCGGCATCACCCATCTGAAGTCGGCCCCCGCTGGTTTTCCGCGCGACTACGAATTCATCCAATACCTGAGGATGAAGGATTATTGTTGTTGGAAGTTAGTGCCCGACACATTCTTCGAAAATGACAAATGGCTCGACGAAGCCATGAAGGTTTTCAAGGTCGCCAAGCCAATGATGGATTTCGTGAATAGCGTGGTAGATGACTACGAATAGCGTGGATAGCTAGTGTGTGGCTATCCACCATGAAGTCTTTTCCTTTCCTTTCAGGGCCACTTCATTCTTGCTGGGGTCAGAAATGGTGATACCCGAGAAAGTGGTGATGTCGAAAGTCAACGGCTCATTATAAATATAGGAATAGTATTTCTCCGTGCAGTCCTTGTATGGCACGGTCTTTTCGAGTACCGACATCACCTGCTTGAAGGAATTCGTGTTCGGGCAGAGATGCTCCAGATAGCTTCTCATGTCGAAGAAAATGGTCTGCTCGAAGCCGTCCAATTTCTGAATCTCGTCCAGCTTGGATTCGTCAAACTTGTAGTTGCTGTTGATGTCTTTCATCATCAAGGCCAGCTGATCCATGTTGCGGCAGTCGATGGCCGACATCGTGGCATAGGGATATTGAGAACCTTTATATGAGCTCACGAACGCGTTTACCATCGACGAATAATTCGGTGTGGCGCTGGCCATATAGGTCCACGACGTAGCAAAGGGAGTGCCGGCTGCCAACATCTCGCAGGTGGATGCCACCAGGTAGTTGGTCACTTCGCGAAGCTCGTAGGCCACCTCCACGTTAGCCATGTAGCAATCGTCGAAATAGATGTATTGCATCTTCATTCCGGCATTCTTGATGGCATTGGCAAATGCGAGCACGTCCATGGAAAAGTCACTCCTATCAGACAGGCTGCCGAAGAATCTGGTATGGGCATCGGTCATTTCGCCATGCAGGTAGTCAGCATAGGGAATGCGTATGTCGCCTGTAGGGCCGTCGAAAGATTTGGCACGATAGGGATAGTTTGTCCAATCGTCCTTGAAAGTCCATCCCACACCGTGGCTACCTACGATCATGGCGTAGTTCAGGCCGTAGGCAAAGCCTTTCACGTCGTTGAGCAGCTGTGTGAACCCTTCTTCCGTGGTGTAATCGTGTCCGGAATAGTCTTTCAGCGTCTTTTTCTGAATCTTGCTTCCATCGTAGGTCACTTCGAAGAGAGACGAACGGCTGGCCGACTCACTCAGGAAGACCACCAGGCGGCTTGTGCCTAATCCGCCTTTCTTCGAGATACCCTTATAGATGCTGTCCAGATTGGCCGTGAAGTATTTATAGAGATTAGACGAAGAACCCGTCCAAGGCATATAAACAAACACGGTCTGCTTGTTGATAGTGTCAAGGTCCTCGGCCTCCGAACAACCGACAACACTTATCATCGTGCAGACAATAATCAGCAGACCAAGGAACTTTTTCATACGGCTTTATAGTTTCTTTTTCAGTTCAGCAATTGATTCTTTCAGCGCGGCAATCTTCTCCTCGGAGTCGCTCTGCTTCTTTCTTTCAAGGGCAACGACGGCCTCGGGAGCGTTGGCCACGAAGCGTTCGTTCTGGAGCTTCTTCATCACGCCCATGAGGAATCCTTCGAGATGCTTCAGCTGGGCCTCCTGCTTCTCAATCTCGGCAGCCACGTCGATCATGTCGCCGAGGGGGACGGCAAAGTCATCAGTGCCTACCATGAAGGCAGAGGCGTCGGCAGCCTTCTCGGCAACGACGTTGATAGCCTTCAGATTGGCCATCTTGCAGATCACGTCGGAATAGGCTTCGAAGTTGTTCTTGCCAACCATCTGCAACTCGAGTGCGTCCTTCTGAGGGATGTTCTTGCTATTGCGCACGGCGCGAACGCCAGAGGTGATCTGCTTCACGAGCTCGATATCGGCCACCAGTTTCCGTCCTTCCTCGGTGGGAGCGTCGATATGCATGACCTTCACCATGATGCTTTCGCCTTCCTTGCGGTCGTAGATATGCTGCCAGAGCTCTTCCGTGATGAACGGCATGAAGGGATGGAGCATTTCGAGCAGGTTCTCGAAGAATCTGAGCGTGGCATCATAGGTAAGCTGGTCGATGGGCTGCTGGTAGGCAGGCTTCACCATCTCGAGATACCAGCTGGAAAACTCATCCCAGAAGAGGCGATAGACAGCCATCAGGGCCTCCGAGATGCGGTATTTCGAGAAAAGGTCGTTCAGTTCGGCGTTCACCTCCTGGAGCTTGGCCTCAAACCAGCTCACGGCCGTCTTGCAGGCCTCGGGCTGGGGTATGTCGGCCGTCTGCCATTGCTTCACCAGGCGGAAGGCGTTCCATATCTTGTTGTTGAAGTTACGGCCCTGCTCGCAGAGGCTTTCGTCGAAGAGGATGTCGTTGCCGGCAGGAGCAGAGAGCATCATGCCCATGCGCACGCCGTCGGCTCCGAACTTCTCGATGAGCTCGATGGGGTCGGGCGAATTGCCGAGACTCTTCGACATCTTACGACCGAGCTTGTCGCGAACGATACCGGTGAAATAGACATTCTTGAAAGGCATCTTGCCTACAAACTCATAGCCGGCCATAATCATGCGCGACACCCAGAAGAAGATGATGTCGGGACCGGTCACCAAGTCGTTGGTGGGATAATAGTAGTTCAGTTCCTCGTTGCCGGGGTTGTTGATGCCGTCGAAGAGCGAGATAGGCCAGAGCCATGAGGAGAACCACGTGTCGAGCGCATCCTCTTCCTGGCGCAGGTCAGCATCCGTCACCGAGGGGTCTTTCTGCTGAGCCAGCTCCAACGCTTTCTCGCGGGTCTCGGCCACCACGAAGTCGCCTGCTTCATTATAGTAATAGGCCGGGATGCGGTGGCCCCACCAAAGCTGGCGCGAGATACACCAGTCCTGGATGTTCTCCAGCCAGTTCTTATAGGTGTTTACGTATTTCTGGGGATAGAATTTCAGCTCGCCGTTGAGCACGGGAGGCAGGGCGATGTCGGCAAAATGCTGCATCTTCAGGAACCACTGGAGCGAGAGTCGGGGCTCGATGGCCGTGTCCGGATTGCGCTCTGAGTAGCCCACCTTGTTGACATAGTCCTCAATTCTCTCCATCAGGCCGGCTTCCTGCAAATCCTTGGCAATCTGCTTGCGGCAGTCCATGCGGTCCATACCCACGTAGATGGGGCTCTGCTCCGAGATCGTGCCGTCGGCATTGAAGATGTCGATGGTCTCCAGGTTGTGGGTCTTGCCCAGCATGTAGTCGTTCGTGTCGTGAGCAGGAGTGACCTTCAGACATCCGGTACCGAACTCGATATCCACATAGCGGTCCTCAATCACGGGAATCACGCGGCCCACCAGCGGAACGATGACCTTGCGGCCCTTGAGCCACTGGTTCTTCGGGTCCTTGGGGTTGATACACATGGCCGTGTCGCCCATGATGGTCTCAGGGCGCGTGGTAGCCACCACGGCGTAGAAGCCCTTCTCATCGCGGTGGATGATGTTGCCCTGGTTTTCCAGTTCTTCTATATTTTCTAGTTCAACTAGGCCATCTACGTAGTATTTCAGGTGGAACAGGTGGCTTTGCTCTTCCTTGTAGATCACCTCTTCGGTAGAAAGGGCGGTCAGCGCTTTCGGGTCCCAGTTCACCATGCGGAGGCCGCGATAGATCAACCCTTTGTTGTAGAGGTCAACGAAGACCTTGATGACGCTCTCCGAACGCTTCTCGTCCATAGTGAAGGCAGTGCGGTCCCAGTCGCACGAGGCACCCAGGCGGCGCAGCTGCTTCAGGATGATGCCGCCGTGCTCGTGAGTCCAATCCCATGCATGCTCCAAGAATTGCTCGCGAGTCAGGTCATGCTTCTTGACACCTTGTTCGGCGAGTTTCTTCACGACCTTGGCTTCAGTAGCAATGGAAGCATGGTCAGTACCAGGCACCCAGCAAGCATTTTTGCCTTCCATGCGTGCACGGCGCACGAGAATATCCTGAATCGTATTGTTCAGCATGTGGCCCATGTGAAGCACACCCGTCACGTTTGGGGGAGGGATGACGATCGTGTAGGGTTCACGTCCATCGGGTTTCGAACTGAACAGTTTGTTGTCCAACCAATACTGGTACCATTTTGACTCCACGGCATGTGGATCATACTTTGATGCTAATTCCATTATCTTTGTCTTGTTGTTTGATTGCGTACTTTATTTTAAAAACGCTGCAAAGGTACGAATAAAATATGAGAGCACAAAATTTCGGCTTCCATATCCCGCAAAAATCTGTTAACAAAATATCCTCCGACCGTTAAAAATCGCAAACCATATTATTCCGCTGCAGAAACCATATATTTCCGTGGTAGAAGTGATATTTTTGCGACGCAACAGATTTATTTGTTCGAGGTTCAGGATTGTTACGGTGTTACGGTGTTACGGTGTTACAGTTCTCGAAAGAGTCATTCCTATACAAAATTTACTTCTATATTTATATATATTTATAAATATATATAAATATAGTTCTATTATCTGACTTTACTACAATCGTTTTTGGAACTGTAACACTGTAACACTGTATCACACTTCGAAATCTATATGATTACCGTATCATGCTACTACAAAATATGATTGGCGATGGCCTAATCCATCGCCTCCAGCAGATGCACAAACTGATAGTTTTTCAGTCCCCAGCGAGGAGCAATCAGCAGCTCGGGAGGGCTCTGCGACACGAAGCGCTCCAGCACTAAGTCCTTGCGTAGCAATGAGATATAGTCGGCTATCAGGTGCAGGTATTCCTCCACGGTATAGAGCGGAAAGGGATGTTGCAGGTATTCATCGGCCAGGCGCGTGCCCTTGATGATCTGCATCTGATGGATTTTCAGGATGTTCAGCGGGAGGCTGCTGATGATGGGAGCCTGGCGCAGACTCTCCTCGCGATCCTCTCCGGGCAGCCCTAAAATGATGTGTCCGCCCGTCAAAATGCCTCGTTCGGCGGTCATTTCCACGGCTTTTCGGCTACATTCGAAGGTGTGGCCGCGGTTAATCCGCCTCAAAGTGGCGTCGTTTGCGCTCTCGATGCCGTATTCCACGATGAGGAAAGTCTGGCGCGAGAGTTCTTCCAGATAGTCGAGTAGGGGAGCGGAAATGCAATCGGGACGGGTGCCGATAGCCAGCCCCACGACGTCTTCTTCCGCTAAGGCTTCCTCATACATTCTCCGCAATGAATCAAGACTTCCGTACGTATTCGTAAAGGCTTGGAAATATGCAAGATATTTCATGTCGCTATACTTACGATTGAAGAACATTTTCCCCTCTCTCAACTGCTCTCGAATCGACTTCCGGCGCTCACAATAAGAGGGGTTGAACGTGCGGTTGTCACAATAGGTGCAACCACCCGTCGAGATCCGTCCGTCGCGGTTAGGACAGGTGAATCCCGCATCGATGGAAATCTTCTGTACCCGGAAGTCGGGAAAGCGTTTCCTCAGCCAAGTGCCGAAATCGTTGTATTGCATTAAACCTTTTTATATCAAATGGCTTGCAAAGTTATCAAATATTTTGTAATTTTGCACCCATTATGAAGAAATTTCTATTAATCGTAAGCATTTTGATGACGGCAGGCCTGATTGCCGAGGCGCAGTCGGGACTGAGCATTAAGGACATAACAGACGGCAAATATGCGGCCGAAACCTTGAGTGAAGTGACGATGCTGGCCGGGGGCGAGACCTATGCGGTGCTCACCAACGAGGGCAAGCAGGTGGTGGAATACTCCCTGAAGACCGGCAAGCAGACACGCGTACTCTTCGACGTGAGCCAGTCGTTGCGCGGCAAGGTGGACAAAATCAGCGGCTACGAAATGAGCCCCGACGGAAGCAGGATGCTCGTGTGGAACAAGGTGAAGCGCATCTACAGGCGTTCGTTCACGGCCGATTACTACATCTACAACATCCAGTCGCGCGTGCTGGAACCGCTGAGCGACTTCGGCCCCCAGCAATCGCCCGTGTGGAGTCCTGACAGCCGCAATATCGCCTTCGTGCGCGACAACAATATCTTCCTCGTCCGTCTGCTCTACGACAACGCCGAGACGCAGGTGACCAAGGACGGCAAGCGCAACGAAATCATCAACGGCGTGCCCGACTGGGTGAACGAAGAGGAGTTCGGATTCAACACGGCCCTCACTTTCACCAGCGACGGACAGATGATCTGCTGGATTCGCTACGACGAGTCGAAGGTGGAAAACTACCGGCTCAACGACTACGAATACAAATATCCCGTGGCTGGCGCGCGTAACTCCGACGTCAGCGTGAGAAGCTACGACATGCAGAGCAAGCAGACGCGTACGCTCCAGGTGCCCGTTCCCAAGGAGGGCTATATTCCACGCCTGAAGATGGCCCGCGAGGCCGACCACGTGGTGGTTTACACGATGAACCGCCATCAGGACGAGCTCTGCCTCTACGACGCCAATACCCGCTCCACGGTTTGCAACCTGCTCATCAAGGAGAAGGTGGACAGCTACGTGAAGGAGGAAGCCATGGAGAACATCCGCGTGGACAGCACCTACATTCTCGTGCCCAGCGACCGCTCCGGCTCCATGCAGCTCTATCTGTACCAGACGGACGGCATGCAGCTCGGACAGCTCACCAGCATCCCGGGCGAGGTGACCGACGTGTACGGCTACGACGAGAAGAGTGGAACGGTCTATTATCAGGCCGCCGGCAAGAACCCCATGAACCGCGAGGTATATGCCACCGACCGCAAGGGCAGGACCAACTGCCTGACGGAGCGTGAAGGCTGGAATTCGGCCATCTTCAGTAGCGATTTCAGCCACTTCATCCTGACGTGGAGCGATGCCAATACGCCTTACCAATACAGCATCTGTAATAATAAAGGTAAGGAGCTGGTAAGGCTGAAAGACAACGCTGAGCTGAGCAAGAAGGCGGCCGCCCAGGGCGTGCCGCAAAAGGAATTCTTCAAGTTCAGCACTTCGGAGGGCGTGGAGCTCAACGGCGTGATGATCCGCCCGAAGAATTTCGACTCGTCCAAGAAATACCCCGTCGTGATGTGGCAATATAGCGGCCCGGGTTCCCAGCAGGTGGTCAACTCCTGGCGAATCGGCTCGATGGGCAACGGCGCCATGTTCGACAACTATCTCGCCCAGGAAGGCTTTATCGTGGTCTGCGTGGACGGACGTGGAACGGGAGGCCGTGGAGCCGCCTTCGAGAAGGCTATCTATCGGAAGATGGGCCGTCTGGAGAGCAAGGACCAGGTGGAGACCGCAATCTATCTGGGCACGTTGCCCTACGTTGACAAAGAGCGCATCGGAATCTGGGGATGGAGCTTCGGCGGATTCAACACCCTGATGTCGATGAGCGAGGGTAGGGAGGTGTTCCGTGCCGGTGTGGCCGTAGCCCCCGTGACCGACTGGCGCTTCTACGATACCGTCTATACGGAGCGCTACATGCAGACTCCCCAGGAGAACGGCATGGGCTATGACGACAATCCCATCAAGCGCGTGGAGAAGTTGCATGGCGACCTGCTGATCTGTCACGGAACGGCCGACGATAATGTTCATCCCGTGAACACATTCGATTACGCCGAGGCGTTGGTTCAGGCCGACAAGGACTTCTCGGAGCGTCTCTATCGCAATCGCAACCATAGCATCTATGGCGGAAACACGCGCAACCACCTGCTTCGCCAGATAGCGCAGCATTTCATCAAGAATTTGAAATAAAACATTATAAATCACAACATTATGAAAAGATTACTTTTGGGCGACGAGGCTATTGCTCAAGGAGCACTCGATGCGGGATTGAGCGGAGTTTATGCTTACCCCGGAACGCCCTCAACTGAAATCACCGAATTTATCCAGGAATCTCCGCTGGCCAAGGAGCGTAACGTGCACAGCCGTTGGTCTACCAATGAGAAGACGGCCATGGAGGCCGCGCTCGGCATGTCGTTCATGGGCAAGCGGGCTATGGTGTGTATGAAGCACGTAGGACTCAATGTCTGCGCCGACCCGTTTGTCAATTCGGGCATGACCGGAACCAATGGCGGCGTGGTGGTGCTCGTGGCCGACGACCCCTCGATGCATTCCTCTCAGGACGAGCAGGACAGCCGTTTCTACGGCAAGTTTGCCATGATTCCCACGCTCGAGCCCAGCAATCAGCAGGAGGCTTACGACATGATGGCCTTCGCCTTCGACTATTCCGAGCAGATTCATCTGCCGGTGCTGATGCGTGTCACGACCCGCATGGCTCATAGCCGTGCCGTGGTGGAGGTGGCCGAATCGCCGCGCCAGGAGAACGAACTGAACTATAATGCCAAGGCCAGCGACTGGGTGTTGCTGCCCGCTTTTGCCCGTAAGCGCAACGTGGTGGTGACCGGCCAGCAGAAGGATTTGGAAGAGAAAGCCGAGACTTCTCCCTATAATAAGTATCAGGACGGAACCGACAAGAGCCTGGGCATCATTGCCAGCGGTATCGGCTACAACTACGTGATGGAGTGCTTCAAGGACGGTTGCCCCTATCCCGTGCTGAAGATTTCGCAATATCCACTCCCCAAGAAACTCGTGCGCAAGATGCAGGCCGAGTGTGAAAAGGTGCTCATCGTGGAAGAAGGACAGCCTTTCATCGAGGATATGGTGAGAGGAGTAGGGGAGGCCAAGAACGTGATGGGCCGCCTCACGGGAGAACTTCCACGCACGGGCGAGCTAAATCCCGACTTCCTGAAGAAAGCCCTCGGCATTCCTTCCGACGAGAATTTCGCCCCATGCGAGGATGTGACCCCACGTCCACCGGCACTCTGCCAGGGATGCGGCCACCGCGATGTATATACGGCATTGAACAAGGTGCTCGAGGATTATCCTAACGCACGTGTGTTTGGCGATATCGGCTGCTATACACTTGGATTCCTGCCTCCCTACCGGGCTATTCACTCTTGTGTGGACATGGGTGCTTCCATCACGATGGCCAAGGGTGCTGCCGATGCAGGCCAGTGGCCCGCCGTTGCCATTATCGGCGACTCCACTTTTACCCATAGCGGTATGACGGGTCTGCTGGATGCCATCAACGAGAATGCCAACATCACCGTCATCATTAGCGACAACCTGACGACCGGCATGACCGGCGGACAAGACTCTGCCGGAACGAATAAGTTTGAAGCCATCGTACGCGGTCTGGGACTCGACAATGAGCATCTGAAGGTGGTGGTTCCCCTGCCCAAGAACATGCCGGAGATTACCCAGATTATCCGTGACGAAATCGAGTATAAGGGCGTCAGCGTGATCATTCCGCGCAGAGAGTGCATGCAGACCCTGCAACGCCACCTCAAGCAGAAAAAGGCAGCCGAGAAAGCCGCCCAGGAAAACAAATAAATAAAGATAAGAAAGATGAAAACAGACATCATACTTTGCGGCGTGGGCGGACAAGGCATCCTCTCCATCGCCACCATCATCGGCGAAGCCGCCATGAAGGAAAATCTCTATATCAAGCAGGCCGAAGTGCATGGAATGAGCCAGCGCGGAGGCGACGTCCAGTCGAATCTTCGCATCTCTTCAGAGCCTATCCATAGCGACCTGATCGCCCTGGGCGGGGCCGACGTGATTATCTCGATGGAGCCTATGGAGGCTCTGCGCTATCTGCCTTTCCTGAGTAAGGAGGGATGGATCATCACTTCGAGCGCTCCTTTCGTGAATATCCCTAATTATCCTGATATGAAGAAACTTATGGCCGACTACGACAAGCTCCAGAACGTCATCATGATTGATATTGAGCAGCTGGCAAAAGACAATGGCGTTCCCCGTTCGGCCAACGTGATTCTGCTGGGAGCAGCCCAGAAAGCCCTCGGCATAGAATTCGACAAGCTGGAAGCAGCCGTCAGCCGTGTGTTCGCACGGAAAGGGGAGAAGATCGTGGAACAAAACATCAAAGCTCTGGCCCTTGGCCGTGAACTCCAGAAATAAACCGTTAAGCCCTGATTGTAAATGAAACAGACACCTATTGACAAACAGATTGTTGACGGACTGATCGAGAAGTTGGGAATAACTGATTTTGCTAAGGCTACCATCCGTGAAGTGAAGCAGGTGGCGGCCAAGGCAGAACAGGAAACCGGCGTTGAGTTCATCAAGATGGAAATGGGTATTCCCGGGCTTCCTGCCGCCAAGGCTGGCGTGAAGGCTCAGATCAAGGCCCTCGAGGACGGCATTGCCCATAGTTATCCCGACATTCAAGGTTATCCCGAACTGAAGAAAGAGGCTTCACGCTTCGTGAAAGCCTTTATCGGCGTGGATATCGCTCCCGAAGGGTGTGTTCCCGTAAGTGGCTCTATGCAAGGCACTTTCGCTTCGTTCCTTACGTGTAGCCAGGCTGATCCACAAAAAGACACCGTGCTCTTCATCGACCCCGGCTTCCCGGTTCAGAAGATGCAGTTGCAGGTGATGGGCGTGAAATACGAGACCTTTGACGTGTATGACTATCGCGGCGACAAGCTGAAAGGAAAGCTGGAGAGCTATCTGGAAAAGGGCAACATCTGCGCCATCGTCTATAGCAACCCCAACAATCCCGCGTGGATCTGCCTGCGTGAAGAGGAACTGAAGGTAATAGGCGAATTGGCCACCAAGTACGATGTGATCGTGATGGAGGATTTGGCATATTTCGCGATGGATTTCCGCAAGAATCTGAGCACGCCGTTTGAGCCGCCTTACCAGGTAACCGTTGCCCGATATACCGATAATTATATCTTGCTCATCAGCGGAAGTAAGGCTTTCAGCTATGCAGGTGAACGCATCGGTGTGACGTGTATTTCCGACAAGTTGTTCCATCGTCATTTCCCGGCCTTGGCAAACCGCTACGAAGGGCTTCCGTTTGGACTTGTCTTTTCAACGCGAATGCTCTATGCGCTTTCGTCGGGAACCAGCCATAGTGCGCAATATGCTATGGCGGCCATGCTGAAGGCAGCTACCGACGGTGAATACGATTTCCGCAAGGAAATAAGCGTCTATGGAGAGCGTGCCCACAAGCTGAAGGAAATATTCTGCCGCCATAAGTTTTATATCGTTTACGATAAGGACTTGGACGAGCCTATAGCCGACGGTTTCTATTTCACGATTGGCTATCCAGGCATGACTAGCGGCGAATTGGCCCACGAACTGATGTACTATGGTGTCTCGGCCATATGTCTGATAACCACGGGCAGCCATCAGGAAGGCTTGCGCGTGTGTACATCTTTTATAAATGACAACCAATACGATCTGCTCGAAGAGCGTATGGCTATTTTTGAAGAAAATAATCCCGTAGAATAAATTCATGGCAGAATCGCAATTTGTGTGGACACTCATGCAGGTTGCGATTTTGCCGTTATCAACAAGAATGCGTATGAAAGCAAAACCAGGATTCAATTTGCGCGATGTTTGTGGAGAACAGATCATCGTGGCTGAAGGTAAGGAAAATATCGACTTCAGCAATATCATCAGCATGAACGAAAGTTCTGCATATCTTTGGAAAGAAGTACAAAAGCTGGATAGCTTTACCGCCGACGACTTGGCTAAGTTGCTCCTTGACCAATACGAGGTGGATGAAGAAACGGCCTTCCATGATGCTCAGGCGCTGGCCGCCCAATGGCTGAAAGCTGGCATTATTACGGAATGATTTATTAATTGCCATTATTTGGATAGAATCATCATTATGATAAATAGAATATAATATAATCAGTAATCAAACACAGACTATGAAAAAGAAAGCTATTTGCCTACTTCTCCCCCTTGTGGCAATTACTTGTAGTGCCCAGGAAGCACTCTTTGGAGGAACTCAGATTGAGTCACCCGTTATAAATGCCGACGGATCGGTCACCATCAACGTATTTGCACCTAAAGCCGTCAAGGTTGAAATCACGGGCGATTTCCTGCCTATGACTAAAGTTGACACGCCCCGTGGCCCTCAGGAAGTTCAGGCGCCCGCAGAACTGACTGAAGGCAAAAACGGCATCTGGAGCTACACTTCCAAGCCATTGGCTCCGGAGCTATACAGCTATAGCCTGACGGTGGATGGAATGCGAATACTCGATCCGTCGAATGTCTATATCAATCGTGACATCGCACAATACACTAACATCTTTATTATCAGCAAGAACAAAGGTGATAAAGGCGATTTGTACAAGGTAAATGAAGTTCCGCATGGAAATGTAGCCAAAGTGTGGTACGATAGCCCCACGCTCAAAATGAAACGCCGTATGACGGTCTATACACCGGCGGGATATGAGAAAGGCGGCCACTACCCCGTTCTCTACTTGCTTCATGGTGCTGGCGGTGACGAAGACGCATGGACCACGTTGGGCCGAACCGCTCAGATCATGGACAATCTGATCAGCCAAGGCAAGGTAAAGCCAATGATCGTTGTCATGCCTAATGGTAATCCTAATTGCCAGGCTGCTCCCGGCGAATGGTCAAAAGGAATGTACAAGCCTTCATTTATGGGCCATCAGGATGGTAAGGCCGTTGCTACGATGGATGAAAGCTTTAAGGATATTGTCAGCTTCATCGACAAGAACTATCGCACGATAAAGAGCCGCAAAGGGCGTGCCGTATGCGGTTTGTCGATGGGCGGCGGACATACTTTCCATATTTCAATGCGCTACCCAGAGACCTTCAACTACTATGGACTTTTCTCGGCCGGCCTGCATTTGGATGGCAACATCAATCCACGGGCACCTTTCTACGAGCAACTGAAGTCGAACAAAGACGCTCAGGCCAAATTGAAACGGCTCTTTGCCTCGAACCCGAAACTTTATTGGATTGCCATTGGAAATACCGACTTTTTGTATCAAAGCAACACCGATTTGCGCAAATTTTTGGATGAAATGGGCTACAAATATGAATATAGAGAGTCGGATGGTGGCCATATCTGGCGCAATTGGAGAATATATTTGACGGAATTTGCTCAAAAAATCTTTTAAAAGGACATAAAAAAATGCCCAGGTCTTCACAGAGCCAGACATTTGAATCTCAATAGGTATTAGCTTTTTTAAGGTAAAAAGATTGTATTCAGGATAACGTTTGCAAAGGTAAGGCCTTTTTCGAGATAAAAAAAATAAATTTTGGTGTTTTTAAACATAAACGCATTGTTTTTACTAAAAAATGTAAGAAAATCTCATGTTCCTCACTAAATCAATGCTTTATAAGGGTAATGAAAAATTTCTTGCCTTGCTTTCTCTAATGTGAATTAAATGTTGTACCTTTGCACCAAATAAATAAATAGAATACGTTTATGACAGAAATCAAGGAAAATACCGGCGAAGAGAAGAAAAGCATCAGTTTCGTTGAGCAGATTGTTGAAAAAGACCTCGCTGAAGGTAAAAACGGCGGGCGCGTTCAGACACGATTCCCACCAGAGCCAAACGGCTACCTTCACATAGGTCATGCTAAGGCTATCTGTATGGACTTTGGTGTGGCAGAACGCCATAACGGCATCTGCAATCTTCGTTTTGACGACACGAATCCCGTCAAGGAAGACACGGAATACATTGAAAGCATTGAGCGTGATATTCAATGGCTGGGATTCAAGTGGGCAAATGTATATTATGCCAGCGACTATTTCCAGGAGCTCTGGGACTTTGCCGTATGGCTCATCAAGCAGGGACGTGCCTATGTCGACGAGCAGAGTGCAGAGGTGATTGCCCAGCAAAAGGGTACGACCACCAGTCCTGGCACAAACAGCCCCTATCGTGATCGTCCGGTGGAGGAAAGCCTGCGTCTGTTCGAGTTTATGAATAGCGGCAAAGCTACTCCCGGAACCTTGGTTCTGAGGGCCAAGATTGACATGGCTCATCCCAACATGCTCTTCCGCGACCCCCTACTCTACCGTGTGCTGAACATTCCGCATGTGAAGACGGGTTCCAAATGGAATGCCTATCCCATGTATGATTTCACACATGGACAGAGCGATTATCTTGAGGGAGTCACTCATTCGCTTTGCACGCTTGAGTTTGTGGAGCATCGCCCTTTGTATGATCTCTTTGTAACCTGGATGAAAGAATACAAGGGCGAAACCGAAAATATTGAGGACAACCGTCCGCGCCAGACAGAGTTCAACAAGCTGAACCTCTCTTACACCTTGATGTCTAAGCGCAACTTGCTGGCCTTGGTCAACGAAGGGCTCGTCAGCGGGTGGGATGATCCACGCATGCCGACTCTTTGCGGTTTTCGCCGTCGGGGATATAGTCCGGAAAGCATTGTGAAGTTTATCGATAAGATTGGCTATACCACCTATGATGCGCTGAATGAAATCGCATTGCTGGAGAGTGCTGTCCGCGATGACCTGAACAGCCGTTCCATTCGTGTGAGTGCGGTGCTTGACCCCGTGAAGGTGGTTATAACCAATTATCCCGAAGGCCAGACCGAACAACTGGTGGCCGTCAACAATCCCGAGAATGAAGTCGACGGAACCCACGAAGTGGAATTCAGCCGCGAACTTTGGATTGAGCGCGATGACTTCATGAAAGTGGCCGAGAAGAAATTCATGCGTCTGGCTCCCGGCAAGGAGGTACGCCTGAAGAATGCCTACATCATCAAATGCGATGAGGAGCATCCCTGCGATGAAGACGAGAATGGCAACGTGACCACCATCTATTGTACCTATGACCCGGATTCAAAGAGCGGAATGCCCGGCTCCAACCGCAAGATCAAGGGCAAGACGCTTCATTGGGTGAGTTATGCTCATGCGGTCAAGGCAGAAGTGCGCCTCTACGAGCGCCTTTGGAAAGTAGAGAATCCGCGTGACGTGATGGCGGCTATTCGCGAAGAGCAAGGTTGCGATGCAGTGACGGCCATGAAGCAGATGATCAATCCAGATTCCCTCAATGTGAACAAGAACTGCTATATTGAGCCCTATGCTGCCAATATGAAGCCTGGCCAGTATCTCCAGTTCCAGCGTATCGGCTATTTCATGGCCGATGCCGATTCCACTCCTGAAAACCCTGTCTTTAATAAGACCGTCGGTCTGAAAGACACCTGGGCAAAATCTCAGAAAGCATAAAATTTGGCATACAACGATTATTTCCAGTCAAGTGAGTTCCACGACCTGCTTCACCAGTATGAGGAATCAGGTCTGGAACACCTTGCGGATTTCAGTTCTGCCGATCTGACCGATCTGGCGGAGTATTTCCATTCCATTGGAGATATGGATCAAGCGCTGAAGATCATCGACTCGGCCATTGACATCTATCCGGGAGCCGTAGGACCTCTGATCTTCCGGGCCCGTACCGCATTGGTGAAAGACGGGAATCCGATGATGGCTTACTATTATGCTGACCTGATTGACGACAAGACCGACTTGGATTACTATTATATCCAGGCGGAAATCATGGTTTACAACAATGAAGCCGAGAAGGCTAACGATTACCTCCTTAGCAAATACGAAGAAGTGAACGAGGATGACCGTCAGGACTATCTGCTCGACGTGGCTACTCTCTTTGCCGATTACGAGCTATGGGACTATGCCGACTCGTGGAGCCAGAATTACGAGGACAAAGATGAATCTGACTATCTTGAACTTCAGGGTCGATTAATGTCGGTCAGGCAAGAATATGACAAAGCTGAAGAAGTCTTCAACCGCCTTCTTGACCGTAATCCCTTTTCCACGGCCTACTGGAACCTGCTTGCGTGCACGCAATTCTATGCCAAGGATTTCCAGAAATGTATTTCCAGTTGCGATTATGCCTTGGCCATACAACCGGAAAATGCCGATGCTTTGCTCACCAAGGCAAATGCGCTTTTCTATATAGGCAATATCAAGGATGCCGTAGCCAATTACGTGCATTACATGACCGTCTGCGGTGAGGATATCCCAGACGATGCTGACCTCGAAGAATATTTCAACCAAATAATGAACTCCCAATGAATATTATCACATCCCTTCTGAACAACCTCAACTACCCTACCATATTCTTTCTGATGATGCTGGAGTCAACGGTAGTTCCCGTTCCGTCAGAACTTGTTGTCTCGCCTGCCGCCTATCATGCGGCTGGAGGCAATATGAATATGTGGCTCGTCATTCTTTTTGCAACATTAGGAGCCGATCTCGGGGCCACCATCAACTATGTAGTGGCTTACTATGTGGGGCGTCCCGTCATCTATCGGTTTGCCAATAGCCGCCTTGGCCATCTTTGCCTGCTCAATCAGGAGAAAGTGGAAAAGAGTGAGAAATACTTCGACGATCATGGTAAGCTGGCCACCATCACGGGTCGCCTTATTCCCGGAATCCGCCATCTGATCAGTATTCCGGCTGGACTTGCCAAGATGCATTACGGCCATTTCCTGCTTTACACGACCATTGGCGCCGGCGTATGGAACATTATTCTGGCAGCCATGGGATGGTATCTTCACACCATTGTTCCCGAGGATCAATTGCATGATAAGCTTCTCGAATACGGCGACTATCTCAAATACGGCATTATCGCCATCGTGTTGCTGGTAGTGATTTACTTTGTAGCCAAAAAGCAAATCAAGAAACTTTAAAAGAAATCATAGCATAAGGGGCTTTCAGAAGCGGCCACCCTTATTCCGTAATATTCATCCGCATCGCACCTTTATACGATATGGCAACATCAACGAGGTAGATGCTGGGCGTATCAGGTATGGCCAATTGTGCTTCGTAATGCACTCCTTCTTCGTTTGAAGATTTCAAAAGCATATCACTCAGGATACATTGGTTGATAAAATCCTTCGGCACAAGCTTTGAAAAGTCTTGCTTATGGAAATCATGTGTATAGACACGTGCGTTTCCACGGAAGATTGCCACGTGGATGCTATTGTCATAGTAAATGTTGTCCACTTGCATGCCGTCGTCGTTGTAGGTCTGCTTATACACCTTGTAGGTGGTGGGATTCACCTGGACGTAGCAATGGTAACGATTATTCCCTGAGCCGACGATGGTATCTCTTTTGATGGTTTGTCGCTGATTAAGCGCTATGGGATGTTCGATTTCGAACACTTCGTTGTCGGCCTTGTCAGCACTCTTGACAAGTTTCACCTTTTCTCCATTCTGATTGACAAATTGGAAAATGTTGTTTGATTTTTTCACTACGGCATAGCGAAGTGTCCTCGAACCTTCAAGCACAAGCGTATCTTGAATAATATAGAAATGTACAGGTGCGCTCGTGGAGTCAGGATAGAAAATGGTGTCACCTTCTACACGGAACGCAGGCTCTCCGTTCTCTTCGTCAAGCCAGACGCCCTGTAGCATCTTCTTGGCGGCAACATCCTCTAAGGGTGTCGTGGCTTGCTTTTCCTTTTGTCCGCATGCAACGAGCAGGAATAGCAGTAAAAAGACCGGAAGTACCTTTGTCATGTATATATTAAATATAGGTGAAGTAATAGTTTCTTTTTAATCGAAGAGTTCTGCCTCCTGGAAGCTTTTGGCGTTCTGGTCCTTCGCGCTGAGCAGCATTTCTGACGAGTCGATGGGCCATTCTATTCCGATGGTGGGATCGTCGAAGCGGATGCTTGCTTCTGCCTGAGGGGCATAGACATTGTCCACCTTATAAGTAAATATAGCCTCGTCGCTAAGCACAAGAAATCCGTGGGCCATTCCGCGCGGTATGAAAAGCTGGCGCTTGTTCTCAGCACTCAGTTCCACGGCCACATAACGGCCAAAAGTAGGCGAACTACGACGGATATCCACGGCCACATCAATGACGGTTCCACTAATGACACGCACAAGCTTTGCCTGGGAGAGTTCTCCTTTCTGATAGTGAAGGCCGCGAAGTACGCCTCGTGAACTCTTTGACTCATTGTCCTGAATGAAATTAACAGTACCGATATGGTCTTCGAATTCTTCTTTCTTCCATGCTTCGAAGAAATATCCACGAGCGTCGTTGAACACTTTGGGCTCAATCACCCAAACACCTTTAATGTCAGTTTCCTTGTATTCCATATTGTTTGCAAAAGTACAATAAAAATCGGAATCGGCACACGTTTTTCACGATTTTTATTTTTTAAGAAGAGAAATATTTGCAGAATCCAATAAAAACCATTAATTTTGCACTCGTGATTGAACTCGAAAGACATATAGAAATACTGCTTCTTGATAATGACTGCGTGATCGTTCCCGATCTCGGAGGCTTTATGGCCCATTATTCGGAGGCACACTACGACGACAGTGACCAAATGTTCCTGCCGCCGTCGCGTACGCTCGGATTCAATCCTGCCCTAAAGATGAATGATTCGCTGCTTGCTCAATCATACATCGAAGCCTACGACATCTCTTATCCCGAAGCCTTGAAGCGCATTGAGGATGAAGTGAACGAACTTAGACAACACATTGAGAATGAGGGCTATTACGAATTGAATGACATTGGCGTTTTGCGCGTTAATGAATATGGTAACTATGAGTTTGAGCCTTGCGAGGCCGGTATTTTGACTCCAGCACTCTATGGACTGAGCAGCGTGGAAATAGATCCGCTTGAAAGCATTGCTCCGGCCTTTGTGGAGACGAAGACCAGACCTGTCAAGATAGAGACCGCCACGGATAGTGAAACCAAGGAAGAAAAGGCTCGGGAAGTTAAAATGACTTCGCCCCTTTTTGATGAAGACGATAATGATGACAAGGTACACATACGCGTAAGCGTGTTGCGCAACATTGCAGCCGCGGCCATTGCCATCTTTGCTTTCTTCATGATCTCCACCCCATTGAATAATGGTTCTCGCAAGGAGATGAGCATGCTCAACATGAACACAGAGACCTTGACGCGTATCTTGCCGAAGACTACCGTGCAAGGTGTGGCTGAGGTGAAGGGCATTACGGCAAAAGAACTCAACAAGAAGGAAGAAAAGGCTATCCAAAAATCTGAAGTTGAGAATCTTGAGACATCGTCTTCTTCCGTAAGCGAAAATCTGGAAGTGAAGCCTGAAGAGCAAAACCTTCCCTACTATACCATAGTCCTGGCTTCGCATGTCAGCAAGAAGAATGCTGCCGCCTATGTGGAAAAACTCCATAAGGCCGGATTCAATGAAGCTCAGGTCTATAGCGGCCGTTCTACAACCAGAGTAATATTCAACCAGTATAAGTCAGAGGCTGATGCCTATGGTGCACTCCATGAAATGCGCGAATATACAGAGTTCAATGATGCCTGGGTTTGTAAGGTGGAAGGTTGAAATAATTAGATTCCCTTTTTGTTATGAAACGCGTCCGTTGTCCGAAATGTGATAATTACATCATCTTTGATGAAACTAAGTATGAAGAAGGCCAGCAATTGGTTTTCCAATGTACGGAGTGTAGCAAGCAATTCGGCATCCGCATCGGCGTGAGCAAACTCCACAACCGCCAGAAAGACGAGAACCCTGACGAGCAGGCTAATGAGAAAGGTTGCGGATCGATAGTGGTCATCGAAAACTGTTTCCACTACAAGCAGGTGATTCCGCTAAAGATGGGTGACAACGTGATAGGCCGCTATCAGAAAGGAAACCGCATCAACACGCCTTTTGAAACGGTTGATCCAAGTGTGGATCTCACGCATTGTGCCATCACCGTGAGCCGCAACAAGAAAGGCCGGTTGCAATATGTATTGCGCGATTTGAATAGCAATACGGGTACATTCGTTGACAACGTGGAACTCAAGCAGGGAGAGCGTCGCAACATTGAGGACGGTTGTCTTTTTACCCTGGGTGCCACGAGCATTATTCTTCGTAGTGCTGATTCAGCTGAAGAATAGATTCCGTTAATTACTTCAGATGTTATCGGGGCTTTGGACAAAGGTCGTAGCTCCGTTCTCCAAAAGGAACTCCCTGTCGCGGAATCCCCAAAGTACGCTGATACACGGCAGTCCACTATTTCTGGCCGTCTGTATATCCACATCGCTATCGCCCACGTAAACAGCATCCTCCTTCCCTACCCCTAACTGGCGCAGGGCTTCGTTCACCGTGTCGGGAGCAGGTTTCTTGCGCACGCCGGCTGCTTCGTTCTCACCGATGGCCACCTCTATCAGATTGCCGAAGAAATGGCGGATGAGTTCCTTGGTAGCCGTGTCAAACTTATTGCTCACTACGGCCAAACGTTTCCCATTGGCCTTCAGCCGTTGAAGCATTTCCATGATGCCTGGATAGGGAGCAGTCGTGTCAAGCGAATGCTCCAAATAATGACTACGGAAAATGTCGAAAGCCTCTTGAAAACGGGGATTGTCTTCACCATCGGGCACGGCACGTATCATCAACAACCTGACACCGTTGCCCACAAACCGGCGCACTTCGTCCAGTGTGCGTTCCGGCATGTGACATTGGCTGAGCGCGTAATTCACGCTCGTTGCCAAGTCTTGAATCGTATCGAGCAGTGTGCCGTCTAAATCAAAGATGTACGTCGAATATTGTTTCATCTCTCCACGCCTCCTCTCCTACTCCGTTGAACCATCGTCAGGAGCTTCTGATTAAACTGACGCGCTTCCATTAATTGTTCGATGGTCACATTCATCCGATACTTCCATTGGTTGTAGCAATCATACGGCTCATTGATACGTTCAGCGCGTACGTCCTTCGCCCTCAACATCGTATCCATGGCAAGCAGATCCTGAATGCTGAGCAGACAAAGCATCGACGGGCAATACATGTGGCGGGCAATGATCTCCTCGGCCATTGATGCGGATAGTTGTTGAGGAGCACGTCCCTCACGTTGCATCATCGTCGTGAAGTAACGTTGCGTACGTCCCATGTTTTCTTCCCACCAGAGGCGCAGGGGCGACATGTCGTGAGTGCTTATCGTGGCCACACTCCGGTAGGGATTGGCCTCCAGATGGGCAAACTCCATACCGAAGTCCTTCGGCAACGACTGTACTTCAAGCGTCAGGATACGCAAGGCATCCAACACGTGGGGCACCGATGCCGGCAAGAGCCCAAGGTCTTCGGCGCATACCATCATGCGCGTGTCCTGAAGGATATCGCTGAGCAGCATGATGGCATGATGGGCCCAGAAACCGTTGTGGCGCTCAAAGAAATAGCTGTTGTAAATGCTCATGAAAGCCTCTCGCTCGTCGTGGCTCAGAATCTCGAACACCTGTTCGCGGTTGATGCCGAAACGCGGGTGATACATGCCCTGTTGGCGTGAGTCTTCGAGGAAAAGCACATTGGAGATAATCCTGTAGAGTCCTTCGCGAATCCAGATGGAGTTCTCGTCGTTGCGCCCTTGGAAAGTTTGTTCCACTTTCCGCTGTGTGTCGTATTCAGCGCGGAGGGAATAGAGTCCGTAAGGCTGGCGAATAAGGAAATTGTCCTTCACGTATTGCGCATGGATGCCGAAAATCTTATCGAGGATGGCATCATTGATGAAGGGATGCGTATAGATGTCTTGCCGAAAAGGCAGGCCCATCTGCTCTATCTCCTCGGCACTCATGGGCAAGGCCGGCTGATAGTGGCCCATCGTGGCATAGACGGCTGTCTGCGGAATCTCCCACACGCGAAAGAACCCGATGATATGGTCAATGCGGAAGAGGTCGAAGTATTGCTCCATCCATTGGAACCTACGGCGGAACCATGCTGCGATAGTGAGCTGAGGCATAGGTTTCCCGGAAACCTTGGAATTTTCGGATCCTCCAGAATCCTCCAAGCGGTAAGTGGGGAATCCCCAATTCTGGCCATTGGGATGATAAATGTCTGGAGGCGTACCTGTCTGCATGTCCAGATGGAAGAATTCAGGATGCTTCCACGTCTCCACACTATCGCGATAGACGCCGATGGGCAGGTCGCCCTTGAGCGATACACCCTTGCTGCGGGCATAGTCGGCAGCAGCCTTTAGCTGTTTGTGCAGATGATATTGCACATAATAGATTTCCTCCACTTCAGGGCCTGGTTCCAGCTCTTTCCAGTCGGCCACGCGTGACGTATGGTTTTTGTCGCGTAGCACGCAGAAAGCGGCATAGTCGGGAAGCCAATCCTTGTTTTCGGCAAAGAATGTCTTGAAATCCTCCGTCTGGAATGTGTCGCTGCCCTGTTCCACGAACGACTGGTGCACGTAAGCTGACTTCACTCTGTCAACAGCCAGATAGTCGCTATCGCGCATGGCATTGAGCTCACGCCGCTGACGCTTGAAGCGGCCTGTCATCTGTTCGTCATGCAAAGGTGGCAGTTGTTCCAGATCCAAGTAGTGGGGATGAAGCGCAAAGGCCGATATGATATTATAAGGATGAGAGTCGGTCCATGAGTGGGTGCTGGTGGTGTCGTTGACGGGAAGCAGTTGGATAATGCGCAATCCTGTCAGGGAAGCCCAGTCGGCCATCCGTTTAAGGTCACCGAAATCGCCTACGCCGCAACTGTGTTCAGAGCGCAACGAGAATACCGGCACCACAACTCCAGCAGCCTTCATCGGACTTTCCTTCAGTCGCAAAGAATCTCCATATAGCACGAGCACTTCCCCATCGCTGACCGAGTGGTTGCCGTTCGTGCGGTTGTCGCCTTCTTCCCAAGTCTTCAGCTGCCGCTTATTGTCGTCGATGACCACATATTTATATTCAAGCGGCAAGGCCATGCCGTCAACATTCACCGAGAGAATCCAGTCGAACTCGCCGATATGTTGTAGGGGCAGGTAGCGCGTGGGATTCCAGTTGCCGATGGCAGGATGATTGCCTATGAGAGCCAGCGACTCTCCGTCGTGCAGCTGAGGCGCCGAGACGCGGAAGATGATAGTCTTGCGGAAAAGAGGCAGCGCCAATGGAATGATGCCCGGCTGATAGCGCTTATTAAAATAGGTATAGAGCGGATAGTTGAGTGGACGGTCGCGCCAGAGGTCGGCAAAGACGAAGGTCTTCATGCTGTCGGCAGCATAGGTACGCTTCACCTGGTTCCACTCTCGGCGAAGCACGCGGCCGTCACCGTCTTCCACCTGATAGACATACTGGAATGAAAGGATCGAACGCTGGCGCGACTCCATCAGCACCACGTCGAGAGTCCATTCCGTACCGTCCTGGGTCTGCATCAGGAAATTCTGCTCACGCTCGCGCCGGTCGCTCGTAACATAGTTCACCACGACGTGCATCTGCTGTCCCCATTCCGTATTATATTGAATATTGAATTTCAGTTTCATATCGCAAAGATACTCCAAAAAGCCGAATTAAAGAAATTTTTCGGGGAATTTAAACAAGTTTATTTGTATTTGTCCTCACTTCTTTGTAACTTTGCCAAGATTTTCAAAACATTATGCATTATGAAAGTAAGCGCTAACAAATATTTCGCCCCGATGCTCGTCTGTATCCTGCTCATTGCAGGCATCCTATACTATTTCTTCTTTTCGTCAATGACCGGGAAGGACAAGACTCAATATCTCTATATCGACCAGAACGACAACATCGATTCCGTGCTGGTGAAACTCAAGGACATTTCGTCTGAGCATGGGCTGTTCGCTTTCCAGACACTGGCCCGCCATACCAATTACAAAGAAAAAATCCGCACCGGACGCTATGGCATCAAGCCCTCAGAAGGCGCATTCACAGCTTTCCGCCACATCAAGAACGGTATGCAAGAACCTCTCAACCTGACCATTCCCTCCGTGCGTACAATGGATCGGCTGGCGGCTTTCCTGTCGCAGAAACTGATGCTCGACAGCACCGAAATCATTACGGCCCTGAACGACTCTGCCATTTGCCGGAAGTATGGATACACCAAGGAGACCATGCCCTGCATGTTCATTCCTAACACCTACGACATCTATTGGAACGTGAGCACCGAAACATTGCTCGACCGCATGAAAAAGGAAAGCGACAAGTTCTGGAACAAAGAGCGCACCGACAAGGCCAACGCCCTGAAACTCTCACCCCAGCAGGTCATCACCATGGCCAGCATCGTCGACGAGGAGACGGCCAACGACCAGGAGAAGCCCATGATAGCAGGCATGTATTACAACCGCCTGAACACCGGAATGCCCTTACAGGCAGACCCCACCGTGAAGTTTGCCATCGGCGACTTCTCGCTGAAGCGTATCTACAACAATATGCTTTTCGTGAACAGCCCCTACAACACCTACCGCAACACGGGACTTCCTCCAGGTCCTATCCGCATCCCGACGGTGACAGGCATTGATGCCGTGCTCAATTTGGTTCACCATGAGTATCTCTACATGTGTGCCAAGGAGGATTTCAGCGGCACCCACAATTTTGCCCGCACTTATGCAGAGCATCTGGCCAATGCAGCCAAATATTCTGCCGCCCTCAACAAACGGGGCATCAAGTAATGACATCCATTCCATCGGATGATACTTTGGCTTCCATCGGATGATACTTCGGACCTCAACGGATGATACTTTGAAAAAGGGAGGATATGAAGAGAATCTGCACGATAGCCTTATGGCTCACGGCTGTCACGGCTGAAGCCTCACCTGCCGATACTATCCGCCACCACTGGGGAGCGGAACTCAGCGTGATGCCCGGACGTGCCATCGTGATGGATCAATGGCAAAGCAAATGGCAGAAAGACAAACAAAACCTGGCCTTCGACCTCAAACTCATTCACGCCTATCTGCCTTCCGACAGCAATGACTACGCCCGCGACTATGGCTTCCCTACCCTTTCGGCAGGCATCAAATGGAGCTTGAACCATGGTATCACCCTGCACAAGGGTGAAGAGTTCTGGGGTAAAGAACAAAATGCCCTGAAAGAAGTGGACTACGACTCACAGCTGGGCAACGCCATCTCCTTCTACGGACAGTTTGCCCGACCGCTGCTCCGCACCCGCCGGTGGGAAATCGACTACACGCTGAACTTCGGCGTGGCCTGGAGCCAACATATATATAATAAGGAGAACAATATCGACAACGAACTCATCGGTTCGCGCTGGAATATCTTCTTCGGAGCCGGTGCCCATGCCACGTGGCACTTCGCCCACGACTGGGGCTTGCGCCTGGGCATCGACTATTACCACCACAGCAACGGCGCGCTGAACCGCCCCAACAAGGGTGTCAACATCGTGGGGCCCTCGATAGGTATGGTCTATCAGCCCTACTATGAAGCCTCCATCCCCAACCAGCGGATTCCAGCCCGCCCCTTCCAGCCCTACACCTATCTCAACTTCTTTGCATCCATCGGCGGACGCACGCTGATGGAAGAATGGCAGCAGACACAGTTCTATACCAACCCCGATGAGAAAGACTACCGCACCGACTCGTTCAGATGCTATCTGGCCTACAGCTTCGGAGCCGACGTGATGTACCGCTACGCCCGTCGATGGGCTTCCGGCATCGGGGTTGATGTGTTTTACGCCACCTACGACGACCGCATCCGCGAAATTTCCCTCCAGCGCAACGACCCTTCCCGGATCAGCCCGTGGTCAGTCGGAATAGCTGCCAAGCACGAAGCCTTCTTCGGCAACCTGTCGCTCAATGTGGCCCTCTGTTTCTATGTATATCGCCACATGGGCAAATGGGCTAAGGAATTGGAGAAACCCTACTACGAACGCGTCGGAGTGAATTACCGATTCAAGAAGGCTGGAAACGTTAAAATCGGTGTCAACGTGAAGGCCCATTTGACGAAAGCCGACCTCACGGAAGTCGTAATTTCCTATCCTACAACAATTTTCACAAAGAAAAATCGAAAAAAACTCAAATAAATTTTCGTTTCTTGCCAAAAAGCAGTATCTTTGCATCCCGAAATTAATCAAATAATAGATAAAGAGATGACAAAAGCAGAAATTATCGAGGATATCGTTCAAAAAACAGGTATCGCCCGTAAAGATGTTGCCACCACTGTAGAAGCATTTATGGAGTCTGTCAAAGACTGCATGCTCGAAAAGAAAGAGAATGTCTATCTGCGTGGTTTCGGTACGTTTGTTGTGAAGCATCGCGCCGAAAAGACTGCTCGCAACATCAGCAAAAACACTACGATTGTAATTGCAGCCCACGACTTCCCCAGTTTTAAGCCCGCCAAGAGCTTCGTCGCCAAGATGAAGGGTGAGGAATAAGCGCACGGAGAAAAGTGTATAATTCAGAGAGACTGACACTATTGTATTAACATTAAATATTTAAAGTTATGCCAAACGGAAAAAAGAAAAAGGGCCACAAGATGGCTACACACAAGCGTAAGAAGAGACTGAGAAAGAATCGTCATAAGAGCAAGTAAGCCTACTTGCTCTTATGGCTTTAAACCACATCAAGAGCAGAAGAAATGACCAGCGAAGTAGTAATTGACGTCCAAGAAAAGGAGATCTCGATTGCCCTGCTGGAAGACAAAAGCCTGGTGGAATTCCAGACTGAGCCCCGCTCTGCATCGTTCTCCGTTGGAAACATTTACGTGGCCAAAGTGAAAAAACTGATGGCCGGACTGAATGCCAGTTTCGTGAACGTAGGATACGAACGCGACGCCTTTCTTCACTATCTTGACCTGGGAAGCCAATTCAACTCTTACGGAAAGTACCTCAAGCAGGTAGAAAGCGACAAAAAAAAGCTTTACCCCTTCTCCAAGGCAACACGCCAGCCCGATCTGAAAAAAGACGGCAGCATCGCAACAACGCTGCAGAAAGATCAGGAGGTGCTGGTGCAGATTGTAAAAGAACCCATTTCGACCAAAGGTCCGCGCATGACGGCTGAACTGTCATTTGCCGGACGTTATCTGGTCTTGATTCCATTCGGGGATAAAGTTTCAGTTTCGTCGAAAATCAAAAGCGGTGAAGAGCGGGCCCGGCTCAAGCAAATCATACAAAGCGTGAAGCCCCGCAATTGCGGAGTCATTGTGCGTACGGTTGCTGAAGGCAAAAGAGCTGCCGAACTCGACTCTGAACTGAAGGTCCTCTTCAAGCGATGGGAGGACGCCATTACCAAGGTGCAGAAAACCACCCAGCGGCCACAACTCGTCTATGAGGAGGAAAGCCGTGTCGTAGCACTCTTGCGCGACCTTTTCAACCCCTCCTACGAGAACATCTATGTCAACGACGAGCATGTGTTCCAGGAAGTGAAAGACTACGTGACGCTCATCGCCCCTGAAAAGGCGGGCATCGTGAAGCTCTACACCGGTAAGGTTCCTATCTTTGACAACTTTAACATCACCAAGCAGATCAAGTCAGGCTTCGGCCGGACGGTCAACTACAAGCATGGTGCGTATCTCATCATCGAGCACACAGAGGCAATGCACGTGGTGGACGTGAACAGCGGCAACCGCACACGCGCAGAGAAAGGACAGGAGGGCAATGCGCTCGAAGTGAATCTCGGTGCTGCCGACGAACTGGCACGTCAATTGCGATTGCGCGATATGGGAGGCATCATCATCGTTGACTTCATCGACATGAATCTGGCTGAGGACCGGCAGATGCTCTACGAGCGCATGTGCAAGAACATGCAGAAAGACCGTGCACGCCACAACATCCTGCCGCTCTCCAAGTTTGGACTGATGCAGATCACGCGTCAGCGTGTCAGACCTGCTATGGATGTGAATGTAGAGGAAACGTGTCCTACCTGCTTCGGTAGTGGAAAGATCAAGTCGAGCATTCTTTTCACCGATACACTCGAACGTAAGATTGATGCCCTGGTCAACAAGATCGGCGTTAAGAAATTCTATCTCCACGTCCACCCGTATGTGGCTGCCTATATCAATCAGGGATTTGTGTCGCTGAAACGCAAATGGCAGATGAAGTACGGACTGGGTGTACACATCATTCCTTCGCAGAAAATGGGTTTCTTGCAATATGAGTTTTATGACAGCAAGAAACAGTTGATTGACATGCGGGAGGAACAAGAAACAAAATGACAAAAAAGCGGAACATCGCAAAGGTGATTCCGCTTTTTTTCGTATATTTGTACCCGAATATGCTTAAGACTCTTCTCAGACAAGTGGGCTCTTTCCGCACGGCGGCTCTGCTCACGCCTGTTTTCACAGGACTCGAAGTGGTGATGGGGGTGCTTATCCCATACGTCACCTCATGGATTATCGACCGCGGTATCTCAACGGGCAATCTGCGCAACGTCTGCCTTTACGGCGGACTGATGCTTCTATTGGCAGCTTTCTCGCTGCTCTTCGGTATCCTTTCCGGACGATGTTCGGCCAAGGCATCCACCGGATTCGCCTACAATCTGCGCGATGCCATGTATCGCAACATCCAGACTTTCTCGTTTGCCAACATCGACAAGTTCTCCACCTCAGGACTTATCACCCGAATGACGACCGATGTTTCCAACCTGCAGAACGCATTCCAGATGCTCATGCGCATATCGGTCAGAGCACCGTTCAATATGATTCTATCCGTACTGATGTGTGTGTTCATCAACTTCAAGATGAGTCTTATTTTCCTTGTGGCACTGATTATCCTCGGCATTGCGCTCTACATGATTATCTCGCGTACCATGAAACTCTTCACGCAGGTATTCCTCCGCTATGATGATCTCAACGGGGCCGTGCAGGAGAATATTGCTGCCATTCGCGTGGTGAAGGCTTTTGTAAGGGAGGATTTTGAAAACACCAAGTTTCGCCGAGCTGCTGAAGCACTCTATAAACTGTTTGTCAAAACCGAAACGCTACAGGCCATCAACCACCCCATCATGATGATGGTTGTATATGGCTGCATCATGGCGCTCTCATGGTTCGGAGCCCATTTCATCGTAGGCGGAGAACTCACCACCGGCCAGCTCACATCCCTGTTCACTTACGTGATGACCATCCTCTCCTCGCTGATGATGCTCTCCATGATCTTCGTATCGCTCACGATGAGTGCTGCAAGCGGCAAGCGTGTGGTAGAAGTGATAGACGAACGGGCCAGCATCACGTCGCCCGTGAATGCCCTTCACTCGGTCAAGGATGGTAGCATAGACTTTGAGAACGTCAGCTTCAGCTATAACCTGGATCACCCGCTTCCAGCTGATTCTTCAGCATCGGGCTCCAACGGATTCCCCACCCACGAATACGCCATCAAGGATGTCACCCTCCATATCAACTCCGGAGAGACTATTGGCATCATTGGCGGAACAGGCTGCGGAAAATCCACGTTGGCCACACTTATCTCGCGTCTCTATGATGCAACGGAAGGCTACGTCAGCGTGGGTGGCGTGGATGTTCGCCGCTATGATTTGGATACGCTTCGCAATGAGGTTTCAATGGTGTTGCAGAACAACGTGCTCTTCTCTGGAACTATCCTTGATAATCTGCGATGGGGCAAGGAAGACGCCACGCTGGAGGAATGCCAGGAAGCCTGCCGCATAGCCTGCGCCGATGAGTTTATCGAGCAAATGCCGGAGAAATACGAGACACGTATCGAGCAGAACGGAAGCAATGTCTCAGGCGGTCAGAAGCAGCGTCTCTGCATTGCCCGTGCATTGCTGAAACGTCCCAAGATCCTGATTCTCGACGATTCCACCAGTGCCTGTGACACCGCCACTGATGCCCGTATCCGCGAATCGTTTGCAAAGGCCATCCCCGGCACTACCAAGATTATCATTGCACAGCGCGTGCTGAGCATGGAACATACAGACCGCATCATCGTGATGGACCAGGGACGGGTTGTAGGATTCGACACGCACGAGAATCTGCTCAAGACCAACGGAATCTACCAGGAAATCTATCGCCTGCAGACGCAGGACACCGGCGATTTCGATGAGCCCAATAACACCATTAATTCTTAATTCTTAATTCTAAATTCATCATATGCCCCCAACAATGAACCCACACGGCGGCCCTCGCGGCCCACGACATACAGGAGGAATCAAGCACCTCTCCAAAGAAGGACGCCAGACCATCATCAGGCTGCTCAGCATGGTCATCAAAGGCTATAAATGGAGCCTGCTCGTCGTAGTGGCGTGTACGCTCATCACGCCCGTGGCCACCCTCTCCTCCACCCTCTTCACCAAGACACTCATCGACGACTATATCATTCCGCTGACGCAGGCCACGACACCCGACTATACGCCCCTGGCCCTGGCCATCGGCAAACTGGCCATCATCCTCATGGCCGGTGCACTCTGCGCCTATCTGCAAAGCCGACTGATGATCAACGTCAGTCAGGGAACGCTGCTCCGCCTCCGCCGCGATACGTTCAGCCATATGCAGCAACTGCCCATCTCCTACTTCGATCAGCATTCCCACGGCGACCTGATGTCAGTCTATACCAATGATATCGACACCCTGCGCCAAATGATTTCATCGCTTCCAAACATCTGCTCTTCGCTCATCACGATCGTCATCACCTTCACCTCCATGATCGTACTCTCGTGGCCGCTCACGTTGCTCACGGTCATCATGTCGGTCATCATGATTGTTACCACACGCAAACTTGGCAACATCTCGGCCAGCCATTTCCGCCAGCAACAGCAGAGCCTCGGCCAGATGAACGGCTTCGTGGAGGAGATGCTCACGGGCCAGAAGGTGGTGAAGACTTTCTGCCACGAGGATGAAGCCATTGCAGAATTCACCAAACTGAATGAACAACTCCGCAACAACGCCTGCAATGCCAACCGCGTGGCCAACATCGTGATGCCTATCAACGGCAATCTTTCCAACCTTATCTACGTAATGGCTGCCGTCTTCGGCGCCATGCTCGCCCTGAAACTCACCAACGATTCTTCACACTTCACTCTATACTCTTCACTTACCATTGGTACCCTTGTCAGTTTCCTCACCCTCATCAAGAACTTCACGCGTCCGGTCAGCGAGATTTCCAATCAGATCAATAGCGTCATCAATGCAGTGGCCGGTGCCGACCGTGTGTTCAACCTGCTTGATGCAAAGACCGAAACCGACGATATGGATGCAGACATCCAATTGGTGAACGCCGAAATCGTAGCCGGAAAACTGATGGAGACCTCCCGCAAGACCAATCTCTGGGCTTGGAAAGATGCCAACGGCAATCTCACCCAGCAGCGCGGTGAAGTGGATTTCTTCAATGTCAACTTCGGCTATCCGCCATCTCCCAACAGCCCGCAGAAAGCGCCTAAACAGGTACTCTTCGACATCACGCTCGACACGGAAGCCGGGCAGAAGATAGCCCTCGTGGGCGGTACGGGAGCCGGCAAGACCACCATCATCAACCTCATCAATCGTTTCTACGACATCCAGAGCGGCACCATCAAATACGACGGACTGCCAATCCGCCGCATACGCAAGACCGACCTCCGCCGTTCGCTCGGCATCGTGCTGCAGGAAACACATCTCTTCACGGGAACCGTGATGGAGAATATCCGCTACGGCCGTCTGGATGCTACCGACGAGGAATGCATGGCTGCCGCAAGGCTGGTGAATGCCGACGATTTCATCCGCCGTTTGCCAAACGGATATCAGACGGTGCTCACAGGCGACGGTGGAAATCTCTCACAGGGTGAACGCCAGTTGCTGGCTATTGCGCGTGCCGCCGTGGCCAATCCTCCGGCACTCATTCTCGACGAAGCCACTTCGAGCATCGACACCCGCACGGAGCGAATGGTTCAGCAGGGCATGGACAGCATCATGAAAGGGCGTTCCACCTTCGTGATTGCCCACCGACTGAGCACCATTCGCAATTCCGACATCATTATCGTGATGGACCACGGCAGAATCATAGAGCGCGGCACCCACGAACAGCTTATCAGCCAAGGCGGCAAATATTACCAGCTGTACACCGGCAGACAGATAAGCTAACAAAGTAAATTACTTTGTACTTCATCCGATGATGTTTTGCATGGCTTCCGATGATACTTTGAAGTACAAACTAAATTACTTTGTACTCGACCCAATCATATAAGGGGATGCGTCCACTGAGACACATCCCCTTCATCTATTATTACGCGAAACGCTTATTCTATGCCGAAGAGCACCTTCAGACCTCCGTCAACACCCGAGAAGCCCATGAAGGCCAGCGAGAGCAGACCAGCCGTGACAAGCACGATGGCCACGCCCTGCATGCCCTTGGGAATGTTGACCAGCGACATCTGCTCACGAATGCCGGCGAAGACAGTCAAAGCCAGACCGAAGCCGATGGCCGTGGAAAAGGCATAGACCACACTCTGCAGCAGCGAGAAATCTTTCTGGATGACCAGGATGGCCACACCGAGCACGGCACAGTTGGTCGTGATCAGCGGCAGGAAAATACCCAGTGCCTGATAAAGAGCAGGCGAGACCTTCTTGAGCACAATCTCCACCATCTGCACCAGGGCGGCAATGACGAGGATGAACACAATAGTCTGCAGATATTGCAGGCCAAAGGCATCGAGCACGAACTTCTGAATGAGATAGGTGACGATGGTAGCCAGCGTCATCACGAAAGCCACGGCTGCCGACATGCCAAGCGACGTGTCAATCTTCTGGGAAACACCCAGGAACGGGCAGATTCCGAGAAACTGCGAAAAGATGATATTGTTGACAAATATCGCGCTAATGAAAATCAATATGTATTCCATAAATCGTTCAGTTAGAAATTACTATTTCTTAATCTTGTTCACTATCGCAACCAGGAAGCCCAGCGTGATGAAGGCTCCCGGAGGCAGCACGAACATCAGCATGTTATAGGTCTCAGGCAGCAGGGTCAGTCCGAAGATGGAGCCATTGCCCAGCAGCTCGCGGCAGATGCCGAGCAACGTCAGGCCGATGGTGAAACCGAGACCGATACCAATACCGTCCATCAACGAGGCCACAGGACCGTTCTTCGAGGCAAAGCCCTCTGCACGACCCAGAATGATACAGTTCACCACAATCAGCGGAATGAAGAGTCCGAGCGATGAATAGATATCGGGCAGGAAGGCCTGCATCACCATCTGGAGAATAGTGACAAAGGATGCGATGACCACGATGAAAACGGGGATGCGCACCATATCGGGCGTGAGGTTTTTGATGAGCGAGATGACCACGTTGGAGCAGATCAGCACAAACATCGTGGCGAGACCCATCGACATACCGTTGATGGCGCTGGTGGTAGTGGCCAGCGTGGGACACATACCAAGCATCAGCACAAAGGTAGGATTCTCTTTGGTGATGCCATTCTTGATAATATTCAGATAGTTCATTCTTTGTCCTCCTTCTCTTGTTTAGTTGCACCTGTAGCGCCGTCAACGGGCGTTGCCTTATAGGCTTTGTAAGCATTGTTCACGGCCAAGAGGAAAGCGCGGCTCGTGATCGTTGATGCCGTGATGGCATCCACCTTTCCGCCGTCTTTGCTCACATGGAGTTCTTCAGCAGGGTTTTTGCCGATGATGTCGCCTTTCTCCCCTTTCTGGAACCACTTGTCGGCCTTGGCTCCCAGTCCGGGAGTCTCGGCATGAGCCAGAATGGTGTAGCCCAGGATATTGCCTTCAGGGTCGAAGCCGACCAGCACTTTCAGGTCGCCACCGAAACCGCCCGTGGTGCTTTCCACGGCAGCACCGAGGTCTTTCTGCTGCTTGTCCTGCGTCTGATAGATGATATACGTGAGTTCCTTGCCCTTGGCATCGTTCTGGCGCACGGTGTCGGTCTTGCTGACGGTAAGGTCTCCCCCACCCATCACCGACTTGATACCATTCTGCAGCGTCAGCTTGTTCTGTTCTGCGATAGGGCCTTCCGTGGCATGGTTCACGTAAGCGAGGATACCGCCGGTGATGACGGCTACACCCGTGAGAACCAAAGCCATATTGGTAATTGATGATTTCAGTTTTTCCATATTCTTCTCCTCCTTATTTCTTTTCAGGCACTTCACCGAAGCGCTTGGGTTTGATGTAAGTGTTGATGAGCGGAGTGAAGCCGTTCATAATAAGGATGGCAAACGACATACCTTCGGGATAGCTACCCCAGTTACGGATCACGATGGTGAGGAAGCCGATGGCTATGCCGTAGATGATCTGTCCCTTGGCCGTCATGGGCGAAGTGACATAGTCGGTAGCCATGAAGATGGCACCGAGCATCAGACCACCCGAAAGAATCACGGCAAACGGATCAGCATAGATAGGATTAGCCAGATGCATCAGTCCGCTGAATACGAACACGGTGCAGATGATGCTCACGGGAATATGCCATGTGATGATCTTCTTCCAGAGCATGTAGGCCAGACCCAGCAGCAATGCCAGTGCGCAGATTTCACCTGCAGTACCGGAGCCGAGAATGACGCTGGTGTCGGGACTCACATGATTACCGATAAGCAGGTTCATCGATGAGGGCAGCTGCTCCAGGATAGAAGGGTCGCCGGCCTTGATGGCATCCTTCATGATAGCCAGCGGCGTAGCTCCGGTCTGTGCATCCAGATAGCTGGTGAGTTGTCCGGGCACGGGCCATGAGGTCATCTGTGCAGGGAACGACACGAGCAGGAAGCAACGGCCCACGAGTGCGGGGTTGAAGGGGTTGTTGCCCAGTCCGCCAAAGGTCATCTTGCCGATGCCGATGGCTACCAGCGCACCGATGATGATAATCCATATAGGAAGATTGGAAGGGAGGTTGAAGCCAAGGAGCAGACCGGTAAGGATGGCCGAACCGTCGCAGATGGTTGACTTCTCACGACCCAGGATATATTTGGTGATGGCCCATTCGAAGACGACGCAGGCTATCACCGACGTGGCAAGCACAATGGCCGAACCGAGACCGAAATAGTAGAGCGAACAGAGAAGCGCAGGCACGAGCGCGATAATCACGCCGTACATGTTCTTCTCCACGCTGTCGGTTCCGTGTGCGTGCGGTGACAATGAAACTACAAGTTTTCCCATTGTTGTATTTGATTTTTACTTGATTTACCTTATAAATGTTTATTTCTTTGCATTGCGGGCGCGGATGATACCCATCACTGTGGACTTGCCCAGACGGATGTTGTCGAGCAGCGGACGATGGGCCGGGCAGGTGAACTGACAGGAGCCACACTCTATGCAAGAGGTGATGTCTTCAGCTTCCACCTTATCCCACATCTTCTTGCTGCTGCAAGTGGCAAGCAGGAAGGGCTCCAGACCCATGGGACATGCACTCACGCACTTAGCACAACGGATACAAGGCTGCGGCTCCTTGCGGCGTGCATCATCGTCGGTGAGCACGGTCACGGAGTTGGTTCCCTTGCAGACAGGAACCTCCGTCGAGGTAAGGGCCTTACCCATCATCGGACCTCCGGCCAGAATCTTATTGTCACCTTCGGGCAGACCGCCGCAGGCATCAATCAGCTGGCTCATAGGTGTACCCATGCGAACCAGGAAGTTGCCGGGATTCTTCAGCTGCTTGCCGGTCACGGTAGTATAGCGTTCGAAGAGTGGTTTATTCTTCATAACTGCCTCATACACAGCGTATGCAGTACCTACGTTCTGAACAATTGCTCCAACATTGACAGGAATGGCAGGAGGCGCAGGAACCTGACGGCGAATCACGGCGTCAACGAGCTGCTTCTCACCTCCCTGCGGGTATTTCTTAGCCAATGGCACAACTTCCACCTGGAAGCTGGAGCCGGAGAATTTCTCAGCACACTTCTGCGTGAGCAATTCGATGGCGGCAGGCTTATTGTCCTCGATACCGATGTAGCCCACGTTTACCTTGGCGGCCATCATCAGCAGTTCGAGTCCAACCAGAATCTCATCAGCCTTCTCCATCATCAGACGGAAGTCGGCCGTGATATAAGGCTCACACTCCACGGCGTTGATAATCACGCACTCAGCCTTGGCCGTGGGTGGCGGGCACAATTTAATAAAGGTAGGGAATCCGGCACCACCCATACCGGTGACACCAGCTTTCTTCACGCGCTCCACGATTTCCTCGGGAGTCAGTTCGGGGTGGTCTTTCACCAATTCCAGTTTCTCACTGCGGTCGATGCTTTCTTCCCATTCATCACCTTCCACCTTGACGATGATGACAGGCTTGCGGTAGCCTGTGGCATCAATAGCCTCGTCAATCTTGAAAACGGTGCCTGACACGCTTGAATAGATAGGAGCCGACACGAAACCACCGGCCTCGGCCAGCAGCGTGCCTACTTTCACCTTGTCGCCCTTGGCCACAACGGGCTTGGCCGGTGCGCCGATATGCTGCGACAGTGGGAAGATGGCCTGTGCGGGAAGCTCGGCCTTCACGGTCACCTTGTCGTTGGTGAGTTTGTTCTCGTCGGGATGTACGCCGCCAATGCGGAATGTCTTCACTTTCATACTTGGGCCTCCTTTTCTTCTTTAGGTTCTACGGTTTCAGGCTTCGGCTTCGGAGCGGGGAAGTTCACGGCATGGATGGCATGCGTGGGACAAGCCTCCACACACTTCTTACACATGCGGCACTTGTTGAAGTCGATGTAGCTCAGGTTGTTCGTGATGGTGATAGCCTCAAACTTACACTCCTTCTCACACTTGCCGCAGCCGATACAGGCAGCCTTGCAGGCCTTCATAGCCGCAGCGCCCTTGTCCTTGTTCATGCAGCTCACGTAGATGCGACGCCCCTTCGGACCCTTCTTGCGGAGCTCGATGATGTGGCGAGGACAAGCTTTCGTACATGCACCGCAGGCCGTACACTTGTCTTCATCCACTTCGGGCAATCCCGTTTCGGGATTCATGTGGATGGCATCAAACTGGCAGGCGGCCACGCAGTCGCCACAGCCCAGACAGCCGTAGCCACAGCCCGTCTCACCGGCACCGCAGGCATTCATTGCCGTACAGGTGCGCAGTCCATCATACTCGGCCATGCGCGGACGCAGCTCGCACGTACCATTACAACGCACCACGGCCACCATCGGGTCGGTGTTTGCAATGGCCATACCCAGCAGGTCGGCCACCTGGCCCATCACTTCGGCTCCACCCACAGGACACATCAGCCCATCGAGCGAACCGGCATCTGCCCCTTTCACCAAGGCATCAGCCATACCCGAACAACCGGGGAATCCGCAGCCGCCACAATTGGCACCTGGGAGAATGGCCGAAACCTGAGCAATACGGGGGTCTTCCTTCACAGCAAACTTCTTGGAGCATACATAGAGAATCACCGCCGCAATAAGGGCAATGGCTCCAAGTACGATGACTGCTGTCAAAATAAAGCTCATAATTCTTTGTATATTTGTTTTAGTTATTGAATTTGTCCAGTTCTATTCTATGCGAAAGGTGAATCGTTCGCGCAACTTACCACGCATCAGGTAAAGACCTATATAATACGGTATCAGGCAAGCGATGCTCAGCAGCGCCAGAAGCGCCTCGTCTGCGATGAACCTGCTCCCGATGAACAACACCGCCAGCAAAATCGCAAACGGAATGACGAAGGCCAGCAGCACGGCATTCCTGGCCACCTGGATCGAGGCCGTCACGCGAACCTCCTGGCCAATACGGTATGAGGAAGTGTCGCTTACACCATATACATCCACGGTCTTCTCCTTGCTTTCGGCTGCGTTGCAATGGCTGGCTGCCTTGCAACTGCTACAGGCTGAGGTCTGCAAAATGCGCACATGCAGACAGTCGGATTCCACCGATTCCACAATGCCGGTATGACTAATCTTGTTGCTCATTTTTTAAGTAGTTCCAACTCCGCTTATTTGCAAAGTGGAGTTTGCAATTGCAAAGATACAACTAATATTTATATCTGCCAATAAAAAACGGAAGAATTTGCGGTTTTCTTAACTTTTCTTTTACGTTAACGTTTGCAAAGAACTTAAAAACTTTGCCTATCATTTTGATTTCTCATTCGTTTACACTATCTTTTCATAAGAAAAGGCTGCACTCAGAAAATCAAAAACGAAAAACTCCGTCTTTCATTTTGATTTTTCATTCGTTTACACTATCTTTGCACCAAAATTCAGCCATAATATGAAAGCAAACGAACAGACACAACAACAAATCGAGCGCTTCATCAATAAGATTGCTCAGAAATTTCCCATGAACGGCGAAGACGCCCTGATGCTCACAGATATCCACATACGGGTGACTCAGGACAGTGGCGAGATGCTGGCCTTCGACGACGATGATCAGGAAATCACGCGTTGTGTCGTGGAGCAATGGATCGACAACAAGGACGAGAATTTCTACGACCGCGTGCTCCTCATCCTGCGCAACCAGCTGAAGCGCCACCGCAACATTGTGGACAACCTGGGCATACTGAAGCCTTTCAGCCTCGTGCTTGAGAACGATGACAAGGAGAACATCGGCGAACTCTATCTGGCCGACGACGACACCATCATCGTCAGCGGCGACCTTATGGAAGGACTCGACAAGGAACTCGACGATTTCTTCAAGGACCTGATGAAATAGGAAGATTCATCCCTCCCCTCTTCCTATTACATATTATAATAAAAGGTGAAGCTCAATGCTTCACCTTCTTTATTTTGCTCTCATTGCTCAGGCGGTCGAGCGCGGTCACCACCCAGGTGCTCTTGTCTTTCTCTGCAGGCAGTTCATAAGACGTAAGGCCCGTGACGGCCACAATCTTCGACGCATCATCGATGTTCACGCGCTCACCCTTACGGAAGCGATACACCACATAGCGCACGGCTTCATCCTTCCAGGTCTTGCCCTTCGGAGCCGTCCACATCAGCATCGGACCCTGACCGAAATCCACAGCCTTCAGTTTCTTCACCTTCTTCGGGGCTTTCTTGTCAATCCATGGCATTTCGGGCTGCAAGGCCGGATGTTTCCAATAGACCGTGCGCAGCATCGTGCCATAGTTGCCGATATTGTCAACGGCAGCCTTCGCATACCAGAGCACAGTTCCCTTCACATTGGGCAGCTGCTCATGCAGGCGGAACTTAGCCGGCATCTGGTGGCTGGCAGGATTCTTCGGGTCAGCGTTCTTCACCGTGCGTTCTATATCTTCACCAATATATAATGGGCGGTTGCCGCAATACTGGTTCCACCAACGGATCAGCGTTTCATAGTCGGCTGACTTGTGGCCTATCTCCCAGTAAATCTGGGGCACGCAGTAGTCCACCCATCCGTTGTTCACCCAGAGCAGGATATCGGCATAGAGATCATCGTAGTTCTGCAGGCCGTTGGTGTTGCTGCCAATGTCAGAACTGCGCTTGTTGCGATAGATCCCGAAGGGTGACACGCCCACCTTCACCCAAGGCTTCACGGCCCGCACCGTGTCGCACAGTTCTTTCACAAACAGACTCACGTTGTCTCGGCGCCAGTCGCCTATATTCTTGAATCCCCGCGGATTAGCCGCGAAATACTGCTGGTCTGGAATAGGCTGTCCGGCCACGGGATAGGGATAGAAATAGTCGTCGTAATGCAAGCCATCCACGTCATAGCGGCGCAGGATGTCACCACATACGTGGCAGATGAACGCGCGGTTCTCGGCAAGTGCCGGGTTCAGGATGAACTGTCCGTCGTAGGTGAACACCCGTTCCGGATGCTGAATGGCAATGTGGTTGCTGGCCAGCTCATGAGTGGTTTTCGTCTTTGCCCGATAGGGATTGATCCAGGCATGCAGCTCCATGCCACGCTTGTGGCATTCGTCCACCATCCACTTCAGCGGGTCCCAGTAAGGCTGAGGTGCCCTACCCTGCTGTGTCGTCAGGAATCGGCTCCACGGTTCAATGCTGCTCTGATAGAGCGCATCACACTCGGGCCGCACCTGGAAGAAGATAGCGTTCACCCCGTCTTTCTGCAGTTCGTCGAGCTGATAAGTCAGCGTCCGCTGCATCTGGTCGCGGCCCACGCCCGTCCATTGTCCGTTCACTGCCTGTATCCAGGCTCCTCTAAACTCACGCTTCTTGCTCTGCGCCATCATCATCTGCTGGCACAGCACAACGGTCAATAAAATCAGAAAAATCCTTTTCATAGCCGCAAATGTACAAATAATTTATTAATCGCCAAAACATACTCGCTGAAACTTTATCTGTTTTCAAAAATATTTTGTAATTTCGCATCCGAAATGAATATGCAATACGTTATAGTGGCCGTTGTGCTGGCCCTGGCCGTAGGCTATGCAGCATGGCGCATCTACCGCGCTCTGCGGGCTGCAAACGACCCTTGTTACGGGTGTGAGGGATGCCAGTTCAAGGAAATCCGCGATGCCCAGCGCAAGGGAAAATCCGGTCTATCGCCCTTTGGTAAGCGACAAAAAGCACCCTGCGGAGAGAAAAAATAAGCGAAAAATTTGGATGTTCCAAAATATTACATTACCTTTGCATCCGCAAATCGCAAAACAGGGTGCGTTAACAAAGCGGTTATGTGGCGGTCTGCAAAACCGTATAGAGCAGTTCGACTCTGCTACGCACCTCCAGAATCCGCAAGCTGTTTCTCAAAAGCTTGCGGATTTTTTCTTTTCCAAAGTATCATCCGTTGCCTTCCAAAGTATCATCCGACGGGCTTCAAAGAATCATCCGTTGAGCCTCAAAGTATCATCCGACGGGCTTCAAAGAATCATCCGTTGAGCCTCAAAGTATCATCCGTTGAGCCTCAAAGTATCATCCGTTGGAATGGATGTAATTTTAAAAACATTTAATTTGTAGCGGTGGATTCTTATTTAACGGAATTAATTCGCTATCTTTGCAGGAATCATAGAAATCTAAGTAACTGACAGACACCGATGATGACGCCAACTGTTAAGATAGACTACCTGAAAGTGGCCAACTATGCCTTTGTACATAATGGCATCGACCTCTGCAAAAGTCTGGAAATAAGATTCAACCCAAAAGATGACTCAGCCGACGACATCCACGACGTGGTGGTGAGATGCACGGGAGAATATCTGAAAGATTATCAGACGCCCGTGATGAGCACCGTTTCGGCCGAGAAGACCATCCGCATCAGGAGCTTTGAAATAAGTCTTGATGCGCAGAAGATGGCCGCACTGACGGAGCGCGTGGAATCGACTTTCACGCTGACCGTTGTGGCCGATGCAGCCTCAGAGGAAGGACAGAGGGAAATCTTCCGGCAGGAGTATCCCCTATCGCTGATGGCCTACGACCAATGGCTGGGAACATCGGTGCTGCCGCAGTCGCTCACCTCATTTGTCACCCCCGACACACCAGCCGTCAGACAGCTCGTCGTGAAGGCTGCACAGAAACTGAAGGAGCTTTCAGGCTCTTCAGCATTCACCGAATACCAGTCGGGCAACCCCAACGAGGTGGTGCGCCAGGTGGCAGCCATATTTGCCACTCTCCATGAGGAAGGAATCGTCTATCGCAGCATGCCCGTCGGCTATGAGCAGGTGGGACAGCGCATCACGCTGCCCGAACAGGTGGTGAGCGGGAAACTCGGCAACTGCGTCGAGCTGAGCCTGCTCTTTGCCAGTCTGCTTGAGGCGGTGGGCATCAACAGCGGAATCATTCTGGAAAACGGACACGCTTACATCGCGGTATGGCTGGTCAACGACAGTTGCCGCTACAGCACGCTCGACGACGCTTCATTCATCGAAAAGAAGATATCGAAGGGTATCGACGAGATGATGGTCATCGAGAGCACGGCGGTCACCCTGGAGAACACCTCGCTCGAACAGTCGCGGCTTTCGGCTGAGCAGCATTTGGCCAAGACTGGCAATTTCCAGATGTTCATCGACGTGCGCCGTTGCCGCCTGGAGCGTTTCCTGCCCCTGCCGGCCCGCATCCTGAAAGACGGAGCTTGGGAGATAGTCTCCGAGGGCGTGGTCCACGACAGTTGCGACCTGCATCTGAGCGAGCATTCACGCTATGACCTGACGAAAGTGATGAACTCCACGCAGGAACTGACCCGCATGGACATCTGGGAACGCAAACTGCTCGATTTCTCTCTGCGCAACACGATGCTCAACCTCTATCTCCGCCAAAGGGCCGTACAGCTGATTTCTCTCGATGTAGATAAGATAGAAGACAGTCTGCAAGACGGCGAGGAATACAGCATCGTGGAACGGCCCGACGTGGATTTCAAGACCATGGACGACGGCGGGCGGCTGATTCGCTCGCGACTGGCCGAGCCCATCCGTGAACTGGTGAGCAGCGACATCAGTCATCACCAGCTGCACACCTACCTCAGCGAGACAGAGACCAAGGCCGTACTGAAAAACATCTACCGCTCTGCCCGCAACGCCATCGAAGAGACCGGTGCCAACTCGCTCTTCATGACCATCGGCACGCTACGCTGGTATGAGACCGAACAAAGCGAGAAACCCCACTACGCCCCCATCCTGATGCTCCCCGTGGAGATGGTTTACAAGAAGGGCGGCTACTATGTGCGCACGCGCGGCGAAGATATCATGATGAACGTGACGCTGATGGAATTCCTCCGTCAGAACTATGACATCCGCATTCCGGGGCTCAACCAGCTGCCCAAGGACGACCACGGCGTTGACGTGACGCTGATATTCGCCATCATCCGCGAAGCCCTGAAGGAGCAGAAACGGTGGGACGTAGAAGAGGAATGCATCCTCGGAGTGTTCTCGTTCAGCAAGTTCCTGATGTGGAACGACGTGCACAACCATCGCCATGAACTGCAGGAAAACGTCATCGTAAAAAGTCTTGTGGAGCAGAAGCTCTGCTTCCAGCCCGAGCCACTCGTCACCTCGCTGAGAGAGAAGGACAAGGCCCTGCGCCCCGAGTCGCTGGCGCTTCCCGTGGCAGCCGACTCCTCACAGATGGCTGCCGTATTTGCTGCCGGACAGGGCCACTCATACATTCTCTACGGTCCGCCGGGAACAGGCAAGTCGCAGACCATCACCAACCTCATTGCCAACGCCCTCTTCCAAGGCAAGCGGGTGCTCTTCGTGGCTGAGAAGATGGCTGCCCTCAGTGTGGTGCAAAGTCGTTTGGCAAAGATCGGACTCGATCCTTTCTGTCTGGAGATGCACTCCAACAAGGTGACCAAGCGCCACGTGCTCAGCCAGCTTGAAAAAGCCTTGGCCGTCACCCATATCGCCACGCCCCGGGAGTATCAGTCAACGGCCGAAAAACTCTATGCCCAACGCTGCAAACTGATAGGCTATCTTGAGGCACTCCACACGGTTGACGAGGCCGACGGATTCTCGCTCTACGACTGTATCCTCCACGAAGAAGCCATCCCCGAGCAGCCCTTGGCTCCATTTGAACTCAACGATCTGCTGAAATCCCGGTTGACAGCCACTACCCTGCCCGACCTGCAGCAACTGCTGGGCACACGTATGGAAGCCGTGCTGAAACTGGTGGGGCAACCATCGGTTCATCCGCTGCTGGGCATGCACGTCGGCACCGATGAACTGCGCGATGAACAAGCCACGGCTACCCAGCTTGCATCAGCCGTTTCCATATTAGAGAAAGGAAATAACGAAAGAGCACAATTATCTAAAACACAAAATCTTAGAAGCAAGATACTAAAGGACAACAGCGAGCAGTTGCTCGAGACTGACGGCAACCAGCTACGCGACGAATGGCGGGCCGCAAAAGCTAAGTGGTTCCTGCCCCGATTGTTTGCCAAGAAGTCGTTTGTCAAGCGCATGCGTTCCTATAATCCTTATATCACTGAAGAGGAAATAGATGCGCTCATGGACAGCCTGACCGACTATCAAGACAAGCATGGCAGAATTCTTCCCGTGCAGGAGGTCATGATGAAATATTTCGGACAGGAACTCGCCACCGACGAACTGCCTACCGAGGCGCAAACACGGCAGGCCATCGACGATCTCACCCGATGGAAGACCAACACAGGCATGATGCGTGATTGGTTCCACTGGTGTGAATACGTCGATGAACTCCGCGCCCACGGATTGCACGCCATTGCAGAAGCCCTTGAGCACGAAGCATGGCAGCCACGACAACTCAGCGACCGTTTCTTCAAAGCCTTCTTCCTGGCCAAAGCCCGCGAGAAGACGTCAGCATCCGACCAACTGCGCACCTTCGAGGGAATGCTCTTCGACGAACAGGTGCAGCAGTACAAGCACTTCACCGAGGAATTCCAGATGCTCAGCCAGAAAGAGCTTTATGCGCGTCTGGCTGCCAATATTCCGCGTATAGCCGACAATCTGGACAACAGCAGCGAGATAGGCCTCCTGAACCGCAACATCTCTAACGGCGGACGCGGACTCTCCCTGCGCGACCTCTTCGATCAGATACCCAAACTGATGCCGCGACTCTGTCCGTGTATGCTGATGAGCCCCATGTCGGTGGCACAATATCTGGATCTCAACCAGGAGAAATTCGACCTGGTGGTCTTCGACGAAGCGTCGCAGATGCCCACATGCGAAGCCGTGGGAGCCATTGCCCGCGGCAAGTCGCTGGTGGTGGTGGGCGATCCCCGCCAGATGCCGCCTACGAGCTTCTTCTCCTCCTCTAACGTGGATGAAGACGAGGCAGACATCGACGACCTGGAAAGCATTCTCGAGGACTGCCGCACGCTGGAAATCCCTTCGCTCCAGCTCAACTGGCACTACCGTTCGCGACATGAATCGCTCATAGCCTTCTCCAACAATGAATACTACGACGGCAAGCTCATCACCTTCCCATCGGTTGACGACAAGGATACCAAGGTAAAGTTTGTACCCGTGGAGGGAGTCTATGACAAGGGTGGCCGTCGTTCCAACCGCGCAGAGGCCGAAGCCATCGTGAAGGATGTGGAACGCCGCCTGACGACCACTAGCCAGCCCTGTCAACCGAGCATCGGCATCATAGCCTTCAGCGTGGTGCAGCAGAACCTTATCGAAGACCTCCTGCAGGAAATGCTCGACCACAACCAGGCTGTGAAACAGGCTGCCGACGCCCTTTATGAGCCCATTTTCGTGAAGAATCTGGAGAATGTGCAGGGAGATGAGCGTGACGTGATTCTCTTCTCCGTGGGATACGGCCCCGACAAGAACGGGAACGTGAGCATGAACTTCGGCCCGTTGAACAATGCCGGTGGTGAACGCCGTCTGAATGTAGCCGTAAGCCGTGCTCGTCAGGAGATGGTGGTTTACTCCTCGATGCGATCCTCGCATATCGACCTGCGCCGTTCCAAAGCCCGTGGCGTGGAGGGATTGAAGCACTTCCTGGAATACGCCGAACAGCAGGTTTTGGCCGAGAACATACAGAGCACCATTCCACGTGCCGACACGTCGCTGGCACGCCAGATAGCCGATGCCATTGCCGCAAAGGGCTATGTGGTCAATGTCAACGTGGGACGTTCCCACTTCAAGGTTGACGTGGCAGTAAGCCGCAAGGAATCGCCCAACACCTACGTGCTGGGCATCCTGCTCGACGGAGAGAGCTATCGCGACACGCAGACCACCCGCGACCGCGAAATCGTACAGCCCTCCGTGCTTGAAGGTCTCGGATGGCGCGTCATGAGGGTATGGAGCGTTGACTGGCTCAACAATCCGCAGCGCGTCATCGACCGCGTGATGGAGCAGCTGCAGACAGCTCCCGTAAAGACCGCTTCCACTCCACCCGCGCAGTTCGACATTTCGCATGAGAAAGTCATCGAGAAGCCTTCATTCGCCCGCCCCTATCAGGAACTGGAGCTTCCGCCTCCCGATGCGAAGAAGATGACGACGCGCCAGCTCATCCAGGCCATCGTTCATCAGGAACAGCCCATCACGCTGAAGACACTTTGCCGCCGCATCTGTGCGCTGAAGGGAGATTCACGCGTGACCACCATTCTGCAAGATACCACACGCGACTACGTGAGCCAGAAGTATTTCCTGGAAAACGACCGCGAGAGTAAGGTGATATGGGAAAGCGAGAAAGCCCGCGACGAATACTGCTGGTATCGTCAGGCTTCGGGCCGCGACATCGCAGAACTGCCCATGCGCGAGATCCGGAATGCCGTCATCGAGGCAGTCACCGAGCAATTCTCCATCAGCTCAGACGCCCTCTCACTCATCGTTTCGAAGAAACTGGGCTTCATACGCCGAGGCTCCAAGGTGGACACAGCCATTCAGGAGGCCTTCTCGCAGCTGGTTAAGGAAGGCGTGATTACAGACTTTGACGGAAACCTTAGTATCAATCAATAGAATATGCTGAAAAGAAATATCCTTCTTATATGGCTTTCCCTGTCGGTGACAGTCTCATTCGCTGACAATTGGTTCGTACGCTTCGTAAAACAGCTGGGCAAAACAGACACCACCTTCATAGAGCCACAGCACTATCCGGGCACGCTGATGCTCCAGAACTCATACACATTCGACCGTATCAGCCTGAATGACGGGAAAGACAAAATGGTCTTTGCCCCCGACGTCACGGTCGGCGTAGGCCCCTTTGCCGGCTATAAGTTCATTTTTGCCGGATATACCGTGGATATGAAGAACTTCTTCAAGTCAAAGGACCGCACCGATCTCGTGTTCTCCATCTTTACCAATCCATTCGTCATCGACATCTTCTTCCGAAAGGCCGGCAACGATTTCATCCTCCGCGAAATAACCGACCCCACCCTGAAGAGCATCGAAGGCATGGAATGCACTGCCATCAGCACCCGCAATTCGGGTTTCACGCTCAGCTATATCCTCAACCACAAGCGTTACTCAGCCCCTGCTGCCTTCGGCCAGTCCACCAACCAGCGGCGCAGTTCAGGCTCGCTCATCTTAGGAGCGGGCATCATGCGCACAAAGTTCGACCTGAACATCAACGACTTGGTTATCGACATGATAGACAAATCTATCCACGACGGCACCATAGACCAATTGATAGACGATGATGGCACCAATACCGATAAGCCCGACAATGATGACGATTTCCTGCTGACCAGAAATGCACGGTTCAACACCGTATCGCTCACGGCTGGCTATGGCTACAACTGGGTTTTTGCACATAACTGGCTGCTGGGTGGCGCAGTCTTCGTGAGCCCCGGGCTGAAAACCTGCGACGCACATATAGTAAGCACGAATGACATGATCGAAAACATGATCCTGAAAGACCACGACAAATACAATACCGTTGACACTTACCACCACACCGGCGTAAACCTCGACTTCAAGGCACATCTAGGCATCACCTACAACAACACCCGTTGGTATTGCGGAGCCTCTGCATCTGTCTATGACAATCACTACAATGCCCACGACTATCATCTGCGCAACACTTATGGTTCGGTGAATCTCTATGCCGGATTCTATTTCGGAAAGAGGAATTAAGAGATGGTGAACATGCCCATCGCAACCTCCCAATACTGGAACATAGCCTACGGCATGAACCCTGGTGAGGCCGCTCAAGATGCTGAAGGCATGCAGACGATGCGCACCCTAGAACTCTTCGTGAGCATCATTCCATCACACAGAGTTTAGGAGTATGTAGAGATAGTGTGAACCCTGTGAACCCTGTGAACCCTTTTTCTATAACATTTATAAAATAATGTATTAGAAAAAGCTTCTCGCGCGTGTGTATAAAAGTTATATAAATACCCGTCACAGGGTTCACAGGGTTCACACCCTACACTCCCCGATAAACAAACAAAAATCTCCAAAAATCTTACGAAAATCCATCAGCGGATTATTATTAATGTAAGATTTTTGAAGATTTTCGTCTTCATTCAGCGTCCGTCAAAGTATCATCCGACGGCCTTCAAAGTATCATCCGTTGAAGGTCAAAGTATCATCCGTTGAAGGTCAAAGTATCATCCGTTGGAATGCAAAGTATCATCCGTTGGAATGCAAAGTATCATCCGTTGAAAATCCTTCTGACTTTTCCTGATTTCACTAGACACTTTTTCTCTTCATTAGCTGAAACAGTAGACAGTTGTTTTAGAGTCGTACTGAATCAATAGACATGGGGCGAAAAGCTGTGCTGCTTTTGTTGACACTCCAG